>OOAG01000880.1_pt1 | contig 24492 bp, 17 predicted proteins | sample 1671461 | NCBI WGS metagenome assembly OOAG01 (sample SAMN06348159, study PRJEB24527) | human gut metagenome | biome: human gut; feature: ankylosing spondylitis patient; material: feces | host: Homo sapiens | place: China | collected 2015-10 | reverse complement strand
TCCGGGGACTGGACTACTTATGACAATTTCAGGTTGAAATATTTGGGCGCGGAGGATATGACCGGGGCCGTTTCTGCGTTGGAGGCTCGGATTGCCGATGCAAAAGTGTTGTTGGATGATGAGGAAACGCTTACTACCCAAGCTGCGAAGGATGCCTTACAGAAAGCTATCGCCGATGCTACTGCGGCTTTGGAGACGGAGTTGACTCAGGAGTCATATGCCGTTCATTCGGAGGCGTTGAATGCGGCAATAGAACTTGAAACCGAATCCCGTGCGGCGGCAGCCAAATTGGAGGCTGTGGCTACAGCCCATGATAACAAGTTCAATGGCGCAGAGGGTGCTGAGGGATATGATAAATACATCGGTACGGACGAATATGATGTTTTGTTGGAACTTGTGTCGGATGAAGTCTTGTTGGCCATTGACGAACGTTCGCTTGTCGATTTGGAACAGATTGAAAGTTTCATGCAGCGTATGAACGAGGCTTATTGCAAGATGGTGGCCACGCAAGTGGATTTCAATGGGGCTTCAAAAGATACCCCGGTCGATGTCACGGGCATGATTACCAATCCGAGTTTTGAGGAAATGGATGCCGATACGCAGGAGAAGGTAAGCTCTAATGCCGGATGGGAATGCAACAAGGTGCATAATGACTTGAAGGCAGAAGATTTGGTTTACGAGATGTTCAATATCGGTGATGTCAAGCTTTACCAGACCGTGTATGCTTTGCCAAAAGGGTATTACCGCCTTACTTATAATGGCTTCTATCGTGGAGGGGACGTGGTGCCTGCCGCTTTGACGCGCCGCGACAGTACGGAAGAAGTGCTGAATGCGAAGGTTTACGTGGAAACGGCTTCCGAAAAGCTCTCCGTGCCATTAGCCTCCATCTTTGATAATGTGACGCTTTACAGCTATGACAGTGGGGATATTGTATTGGCTGACTCTTTGTTCCCGGACATGCCGGATATGATGTACCATACCGTCGTAAACGGCAGGGTGGGTGCCCGCAAGGCTTTCGAGGATAATGCTTACGAAGGTGCATTCAGCTTCGAGGTGAAAGAAGATGGTGAAGGCGTGACCATTGGGGTTGAAAAGGACGAGGTCATCACTAATGACTGGACATGCTTCGATAATTTCCACCTTTATTATTTGGGAGCCGGAGCGGCCAATCGTCCCGATGACATCCCGAATGGCGTGGAAGATGCGGTAGCCGACGGCAAGGCAACCGTGGTAAGTTCCGCATGGTACACCATCAACGGTGTGCGTGTGGCTGAACCGAAGCAGCGCGGCATCTACATCCGTCAGGATAAGATGAGCGACGGCACGACTAGGTCCTTGAAAGTAATGGTGCGTTAAACCACCGTTATGATATATCAATAAAATAGGTTCATAGATTAGATTGGAGGGGAGGACGAAGTGATTTCGTCTTCTCCTTTTTGCTTTTGCTGCCTTTGTGTTAAAAATAGGGGCTTATCTTCTTTTTTTTATCCGGATTATTTTTTAGATTGAGTATTTATTGTAAATTTGCCACTTATAAGAAATCCTATTAAAAAGCGAAACATTAGTATTAACTTAATTTCTGTAAGAAGATGAAAAACAGATTACTTGCATTGATGGCTTTGTGCACAGCCACATCGTCCACATTGCCTTTATGGGCGGCCGATTGGGCGGATCCGAAGTTGACATTCGTAGAACCCGACTTGGAGGGAATCAAGGGTGGACAAAAGGAGGTGTATTACGTTTATCATGTGGCCAGTGAGAAGTTCATGTCCAATGGTGCGGATTTTAATACCACTTTCATCGTTTCAAATACGGGGCAAGAAGTGACATTGAGTTATGGACCCGATTACGAGCTGATTACCCATGCGAAAGATGCCAACGATTATTCGGCTGCCGAATCTTATCGTTTGTCGCTGATGAATGCACCGAGTAACGGTGGTTTCCATGAAGTATTTTTGGATCCCGGTGTAAAATGTTACGTAGACCACAATAAGCAAGGACACATCTTGTGGGATATTGTATCTCAGGGGAACGGCCTTTACCGTATCCGTGTGAATGCGGACGATCCTACTTACGGTACCAATAAAACCGAAAATGCCGCTTATAAGAATACGTGGATGGGAGTAAATCCCAATACGGATGGTACGTGGAATGAGGTTATCAATCCTTTGATAGTGCCCGGAACAAGCGGTTATGAAAAAGCTGAGTTCGACTGGAAGTTCGTAGAGCCGGAAGTGTACGAAGTATATGCTGCCAAGAAGAACGTGCTGAAACCGCAATTGGAAGCTGCCGATGAGGCCGGATATACGGATTATGCGAAGTACAAGGAATTGTATGAGAGTGCTGATGCTACGGTGGAACAGATAGAAGAGGCTGCAGAGGAACTGAAGGATGCCGTGTTGGAATTCAAATACAGTTCGGCTTCAGAGGCTACTCCCGCAGATTTGACGGCTAAGATTACGAACGCTTCGTTTGGCGATGGTTCCAATGGGTGGACTTCTTGGCGGGCCAACAACAATAATAATTTTGGTGTCGTGACAAAGAAAGAGGGGGAGATTGGAACGTCAGACGGTTTCGATTTCCGTACTTTCTTTGAAAGATGGATAGCCACACCTCCTACGGGAGATTATTATATAGAGCAGTCTTTGAGTGAACTGCCTGACGGAAAATATCGTTTGAAGGCTTACATCATGACGCAGCAGACGGCTGAGAACGGTGGTCCGAAAGGTCTTTTCTTGTATGCCAAGACGGTGGCCGGTGAAAGCAAGAAAGAGGCTGATGTACCGTCACCAGACGGCACGCCTTATGCAGCACCTTATACTGTAGACTTTTCTGTAATCGGCGGCACGGCTACTGTCGGTATGCGTTCCGAGGGCAGTAAGGACGGTTGGTCGGCTGTAGGTTATTTCACATTGCAATATATGGGTAAGGCGGGTGCTATTACGATGCGCGATGCTTTGAACCAAAATATCACAGAGGCCGAGAAGCAATATAAGGAAGAAATAAGCCTCAAGAAGCATAGTAAGGAAGGTGATAAGAAATATGAGGAGATGATAGCCTTGGCAAAGGCGGCTGTGGCTAATGACGAGGTCAAAGACGATTCTTTGCAATCCATTGCCAAATCTTTGCAGCTTCGTATGGATAGTTTGGTATCAGATGTTGCTGCTTATCAGACATTGACGACAAAGACAAACGACTTGTCTGTGGCATGGGATGAATCCATATATGCAGACCAAGATTTTCTTGATTATGAGGAGTACTTGGTTGGTTTGGAAGAAGCTTATAACCAAGGTACTTTTGACCCGACGGAAGTAGACAGTATCCAACCGCGTGCCGACCGGATTTGGAAAGCTTGTATTTTGGATGCTTTGGAAACAGGCGATACGGATAATGTGACCGGCCTGTTGACGAATCCGAACTTTACAGGTAATACCAATGGATGGACTTACGAGAAGTTGGGCGGACCAAACAACGATGGTTTGAAATACGGGAACAACGTGGCTGAATGCTACGAGCAGGCTTTCGATGTGTACCAGGAAGTTAACGGCTTGCCGGCGGGTACTTACGAGGTCAGTGTGCAGGGTTTCTATCGTCCGGCGGGAAATGCCACTTGGTCGGCTGCCTGGGGCGTAGAAGGAGATGCCACCAACGATGTGTTGGCATACGTGTATGGAAACGACGGAATGGCCAAGCTTCCGCATGTGGCCGACGGTTTGCAAGATGAAAACATCGGTGAGGATTGTGCACAGTTGACAGCCGGAGGTGCGGACTTGGAAGGCAAATATGTCTGCAACGGCAAGAAGAGTGCTGAGCTGATTATGGCCGATGGTACGAGCTATCTGATGACTGTGAAGTGTTATGTGGGTGAAGACGGAAAACTGCGTTTCGGTGTGAAGATGCCGACGGCTCCGGAGTCTTTGACCGCGTATTGGACGTTGTTTGATAACTTCCAGGTTACTTATTTGGGTGCAGATGACATGAGCGGTGCGAAGTCTGCCATGGAAGCTTTGATTGGAAATGCTCAAGAACTGTTGAATAAGGAAGCGTTGACCACCCAAGAAGCCAAGGATGGTTTGAATAAAGCTATCGAGGCGGCTACGGCTGTAGTAGATAACCTGACTCCTGAAACTTATAAGGAACATAGCGAAGCTTTGAATGCGGCTATGGAAGTTGGTCAGGAAGCCATTGATGCAGCTACTGCATTGGAAACGAAAAACGATAATCATGCGGATAAGTTGGGTTCTTCAGGAGAAGGAAGTTATGAAGACTATGCCGATACGGAAGGTTATGCAGAACTTGATGATGTAGTATTGGAAATAGACGAGAAGATAAGTGGTGACGGTATTTTTGCTTCCATGGAAGAAATAGCCGACTATAATGTCAAGCTTGACAAGGCTTATACCAAGATGATGAGTGGTAAGGTTAATTTCTCTGAAGCAACTAAGGATAAGCCGGTGGATGCCACAAACTTGATTATGTGCCCGAGCTTCCAAAGCAAGAAGTTCAATGCCGATAAGAATGAATGGGAAGACGTGCGTGCCGCAGACGGTTGGGTCAATGCAAGTATTGAGGACGGACCTTCCAGCAAGGTGACCAGTGCATTGAATTACGAAATGTTCAATGACAGCAGTGAAATCCACCAGACGCTTTACAACATGCCGGCCGGTTACTACCGTGTGGTTTACAATGGTTTCTACCGTGCGGGCGGCTATATAGATGCAGCAGTGGCTCGCCGGGACAATGAAAGCGAAACGTTGAATGCCGAGGTTTATTTGAAAGGAAAAGAGACCAATTGGACGAATAAGTTGGCTTCTATTTTCGATAATGTAAAGGAATATAAGTACGACAGCGGCGATGTAGTGCTGCCGGATTCTCTGTTCCCGGATATGACGGACTTGCTGTACCATTGCATCGTGAACGGCGTGAACGGCGCAAAGGCAGCCTTTGAAGACGGGGCCTATGAAGGCAACTTCAGCTTCCGTGTAGAGGAGGGCGAGGAGCCTGTATTGGGCGTACGCAAGACCGGTAAGATAACGAATGACTGGACTTGTTTCGATAACTTCAAGCTGTTGTACTATGGTGATGGCGATGCCAACAAGCCGGACGATTTCGTATCTTCTGTAGAAGAGACCGTGGCCGACGGCAAGGCAACCGTGGTAAGTTCCGCATGGTACACCATCAACGGTGTGCGTGTGGCTGAACCGAAGCAGCGCGGCATCTACATCCGTCAGGATAAGATGAGCGACGGCACGACTAAATCCGTGAAAGTAATGGTGCGTTAAACCACCGTTATGATATATCAATAAAAATAGGTTCATAGATTAGATTGGAAGGGAGGACGAAGTGATTTCGTCTTCCCTTTTTGGTCATTCAGGCTGTACGTTACATCGCCGACCCGCCGATGGCGCCAAGGATGGCACTGGCCACGGCAATGATTACATTAAGCAAGGTGTTCCAAACTGTTTTGTTCATAGGCATTGATGTTTTAGAAGTTAAACTATTGCGGTCAGTCCGTGCCCATATAGAGCGACCAACCTTCTTTTATCTGGCTCATGGAGGGCTTCACCCCGCATTCCACCCGGCTCATGGCCGCCACCAACGGTGCCATGTGCGAAGGGTCGTACGGATTGAGGCATTTGTCCGGAGGGAAGCCGGTCAGCGCACATACCTTACGGGCGTAGTTTTCTGTGTCGTTACCGTCTTCGGGCGGTGCCCATCGGGCAATGATGTCGCGTACCGTGCGCAGGCCGTATTTGTGGCAATAGGTGCGCAGCACGATGAAGGCCGCGCGGTATCCCCACGGCATGCTCCTGAACGTGAAGAACTCCGGGTCGGGTTGCCGTTCGGCCAGGCCTTGCCACAGGTCTGCCGTGCGTCGGATATTGAGAGGGTTGCAGTTGCGCAACCCTCTTTGCTTGTTCAGCTTTTCCATTCCTTTACGGATTTAGATTCCGCCTTCTTCCTCGTCGCTGTCCTCTTCGGTCGCGAAGTCCACCCGTTCGAGCGTGAAAGCCTTGTTGTCGAGCGACATGGCTTTTTTGAGCTTGGCGTTAGGCGTGAAGCAGACGCGGAGCTTGGTAATATAGGCCGAGTCGTACTTTTCAGCTGTGTCGCTACCCAAACCGTTGGCCACGGTACGGAAGCTGCCGATGTCGCCCAAATGGACACGCTTGCCTTCTTGCAAGGCATAGATGATCTGTTCCTGCAAGGCCGACAGTACGGCCAGGCAATCGTGCCGCGTGACGGTACAGGAGCTGCTGATGCGTGTGGCAATCTCCTCGATTCCGATTTTGGAGAGGTTGACGATGAAACCGTAATACTTGCCCGGTGCTTCCGGGTTGCGCGGGTCTTTGCGTTCGATGACTTTGTAATTCATAATGTTTTTGTTTTTAAAAGTTTGTTTTTTGATTTTGTAACTCTCTTGTCATCCGGATGACAATGCAAAGGTAGGTATCCCTGAAAACAGGGGTGTGCATTATTGCACGTTCGTGCACGTTTCCGTCGGTTTCCGCTTGAAAATGTGCATTTTCGCCTGTTTTCCAAGGTGCTTCCTGCCTATGGATGGCCGGCCTATTCGTGCGGCCACTCGCGGAAGTCGTCGTCCGTCTCCTCCGGTTTGCCGAGGATGTCGATGACCATTTCGTATTGGCGGGGTGTAAAGCTCCGTTGCCAGATACCGAAGTGCAGTGCCGTGAGGCGTGCCCACAGGTCGCGTTCGGCCCGTAATACTTTGAACAACCTCCGTCTCGCGTTCCGTTCGGTGGAGTCGGGAAAATACAAAGTTGCCAGTCTCGTCACGTCGTACAAATTCTTTTTCATGATACATTTGTATTTGTTAGTTAATAAAATGGTTGTAAAATCCGGCTTGGGAGGCCGGATGTATTTCATGTTTCCGGTTAATGTGTCACTTGCCAGTACGCAAGGCTGAATTTTAAATATTCCTTTTTATTTGCTCGTGTTGTGTGAATTTCGTAATTTTGGACGATTTTTTACAGTTAAGGCATGGAAAATAAATTGTTCCGTTTTACGGATATATTCAAGGAAACCTTGTGGGGAGGGCATCGCATACTCCCGTTCAAGGGCTTGGAGGCCGATGGACGGCTGATAGGAGAGAGTTGGGAACTGTCCGGCATTCCGGGGAACGAGTCGGTGGTGGCAGGAGGTGCGTACGGCGGGTTGACCCTTACGCAGTTGGCCGAAAGAGGCGGGAGCGCTTTGTTGGGCGAGGAGAACTTCAAGCGTTTCGGCACACGTTTTCCCTTGCTTGTCAAATTTATAGATGCGGCCCAACCCCTTTCCGTGCAGGTGCATCCGGATGACGAGTTGGCGCAGCGTCGCCACGGCTGTCCGGGTAAGACGGAGATGTGGTATGTGGTGGACGGGGCACCGGGAGCTTACCTGTTGGATGGGTTCAGCCGGCAGGTGACAGCAGACGAATACGCCGCGAGGGTGGCCGACCAGACCTTGCCCGAAGTGCTCCGGCGCTATGACGTGCGTCCGGGAGACGTGTATTATCTGCCGGCCGGGCGGGTACACAGTATCGGTACGGGCTGTTTTATCTGCGAGATACAGCAAAGCAGCGACGTGACTTACCGGATTTATGATTTCGGACGTGTGGACAGCGAAGGACGGCCGCGCCAACTTCATGTGGAAGAAGCCAAAGAAGCGATAGACTATGCCGTGACGGAGCCTGAGGCGCGCCGCGAAATAGAAGCCAATGTGCCGGCCGAACTGGTAAGAAGCCCGTTTTTCACGACCGGTGCTTACCGGTTGACCGAACCGATGACGTGCGATTACGCCGACTTGGACAGTTTTGTCATCTTGATTTGTACGGAGGGAGCCTGCCGTGTGGCCTGCGGTGAAGAAGAAGTGAAACTCGCGGCCGGGCATACGCTTTTGGTGTCGGCCGAAGCGGAGAGTGTGACGCTTGCGCCTGAAGGCGAGGCTACGATATTGGAATCATACGTGTAATTCAAAACCATTTCTATCTTATATGAATAAAATCAGCATGAAAATTTTCACGGTGTGGGCCGTGGCGGTGGTATGGCTTGCCACATCTTGTACTTCTTATAAGACCGTGCCTTACATGATCAACAGTGCGGAGGCCGACCTCGATTCGAGTGCCGTGCTTTATGAGGCACGTGTCATGCCTAAGGACGAACTGACTATCACGGTGAATTGTCCGGAAGACGCTGAAGCGGTCATTCCTTTTAACCTGACGGCTACGCCGGCTGTGGGACAGGGACGCGGGACGTTGACTTCCCAACCGACTTTGCAGACTTTCTTGGTGACTAATGACGGTACTATCAACTATCCTATCCTCGGTACCCTGAAAGTTGGGGGTATGACGGTGAACCAGGTGGAAGACCTGATTGCTTCCAAAATCGAGGGTACTTATCTGAAGACCCGGCCGGTGGTGACGGTGCGGTTGAGCAATTACAAGATTTCGGTATTGGGTGAAGTGACCAGTCCGGGTACTTACACCGTGCCTTCCGAGAAGGTTTCGATTTACGGGGCTTTGGCCTTGGCCAAGGACATGACCGTTTACGGACGCCGCGACAATGTGAAACTCATCCGCGAGGATGCCACGGGCAAGAAGACCATCCATGAGTTGGATTTGAACGATGCCAATATCATCAAGTCACCGTACTTCTATTTGCAGCAGAACGACGTCTTGTATGTGACGCCCAATAAGACGAAAGCCAAGAACTCCGATATTGGTTCGAGCACGAGCTATTGGGTAAGCTCCATCAGTATCTTGGTGTCTATCGCCTCGTTGGTGACCAATATTTTGCGATAGCCTTATGTTAGGATAAAATTCGGACACTCTAAAGTCCGTTTTTTAATCTGTGCAGAACTGTGAATCAATCTGCGCCAAATGAAAAATCAATCTCAGGCGAACGATTTTTCGTTTGGCGCAGATTGATTTTTCATTTTGAGGGAATTGTTTAACTGTTTGTTATCAGGCATTTCCATTCTTGTTTTTTTTGATTTTTCGTATGTTGGTACTTGATTTTTTTATAACTTTGCAACATTCACACTAAACACTATAACATTATTTGAATTATCATGAGAAAAGTAGCATTGATTACCGGTATCACGGGGCAGGACGGCTCCTATTTGGCCGAGTTTCTGATTGAAAAGGGATATGAAGTGCATGGCATCATGCGCCGTTCTTCTTCCTTTAACACCGCACGTATCGAACATCTGTATCTGGACGAATGGGTGCGCGACATGAAGAAGAGCCGTCTGGTGAACCTGCATTGGGGCGACATGACGGACAGCAGTTCGCTGATTCGGATTATCAGCGACATCCATCCGACGGAGATTTACAACCTGGCCGCGCAGAGCCACGTGAAGGTGTCGTTCGACGTGCCGGAATACACGGCCGAGGCTGATGCCGTGGGCACGCTCCGCCTCTTGGAGGCCGTGCGCATCTGCGGGTTAGAGAAGACTTGCCGCATCTATCAGGCTTCTACTTCGGAACTCTTCGGTAAGGTGCAGGAAGTGCCGCAACGGGAAACCACGCCTTTCTATCCGCGTTCTCCCTATGGCGTGGCCAAGCAATACGGTTTCTGGATTACAAAAAACTACCGCGAGAGCTACGGCATGTTTGCCGTGAACGGTATCTTGTTCAACCATGAGAGCGAACGTCGGGGCGAGACTTTCGTAACGCGCAAGATTACGTTGGCTGCCGCCCGTATCGTACAGGGTTTCCAGGACAAACTGTATTTGGGTAATCTGGATGCGCGCCGCGACTGGGGATATGCCAAAGATTATGTGGAGTGCATGTGGCTGATTCTGCAACATGAGACACCAGAAGATTTCGTCATCGCCACAGGCGAGATGCACACCGTGCGCGAGTTCTGTACGTTGGCGTTCCAGAACTTGGGTGTGGAACTGAAATGGGAAGGCAGCGGCGTGGACGAAAAAGGTATCGATGCAGCTACGGGCAAGGTGCTCGTGGAAGTCGACCCGAAATATTTCCGTCCGTGCGAGGTGGAACAGCTCCTCGGCGACCCGACGAAGGCCAAGACCCTTTTGGGTTGGAATCCCACGAAGACGACATTCCCCGAACTGGTACGCATCATGGTGGAGCACGACATGAAGTTCGTGAAGAAACTGCACTTGAAAGCTCAGTTGGATAAAGAATAAGACGGCTATGTTGGACAAGAATGCTAAGATATATGTGGCGGGACATCACGGATTGGTGGGTTCCGCCATTTGGAATAACCTGAAGCAGAGAGGCTACACCAATCTGGTGGGCCGTTCGCACCGGGAATTGGATTTGTTGGACGGAGCGGCTGTGAAGGCTTTTTTCGACGAAGAACAGCCGGACGCCGTGGTGTTGGCAGCCGCCCACGTGGGAGGCATCATGGCCAATTTGCAATATCGTGCGGATTTCATCTACCAGAACTTGCAGATACAGCAGAACGTTATCGGCGAGAGTTTCCGCCACGGGGTGAAGAAGTTGCTCTTTTTGGGCAGCACGTGCATTTATCCGCGTGAGGCTCCGCAGCCGATGAAAGAAGAGGTGTTGCTCACGTCGCCGTTGGAATATACCAATGAGCCGTATGCCATCGCCAAGATAGCGGGGCTGAAGATGTGTGAGAGTTTCAACCTGCAATACGGGACGAACTACATCGCCGTGATGCCGACAAACCTTTACGGGCCGAACGACAATTTCCATTTGGAGAACAGCCATGTGTTGCCGGCCATGATCCGTAAGGTCCATTTGGCCAAGTGCCTGAACGAAGGGGACTGGGAGGCTGTGCGCAAGGACATCGGCCTGCGTCCCGTGAGCGTGGTGCGCGACGGTGTGAAGCGAGTGGTGGATGCCGCTTCCACAGAAGTGGATATCCTCGACGTGTTGGCGCATTACGGCATCACGCCGGAGGCCGTGACGTTGTGGGGCACCGGCAAACCGTTGCGCGAATTCCTTTGGAGCGAAGAGATGGCGGATGCCAGCGTGCACGTGCTGTTGAACGTGGATTTCAAGGACACGTATGCGCCGGGCGAACGGGACATCCGCAACTGCCACATCAACGTGGGGACGGGCAAGGAACTGACCATCCGCGAAGTGGCAGAGAAGATTATGGCCGAAATCGGTTTCAAGGGTGAGTTGCGTTGGGATGCCTCCAAGCCGGACGGCACGATGCGCAAGCTGACGGACGTGACGAAGCTCCACCGCCTCGGTTGGCACCACACGGTGGAGATAGACGAAGGGGTGCACCGTTTGTATGAATGGTACCTGAAAGGAATCTGTATCAATCATCAGGGACACTAATATATATAATAAGGTATAGGATATGAAAAAGTTGTTGTCGCTTCCGCCGAATCTGGTGGAGTGTTTCCACGAGGTAGAGCGAGCCGACCGGAAAGAGTGGTTTTGTACGTCCGACCCCATCGGGCATAAGTTAGGTTCGGGGGGAGGAACGGCGTGGCTGTTGCAGGCCTGCAAGGCGTCCGAGACGGATGAAGGAGAAACATTTGCTGCATGGCTGTCGCGTGAGAAACGCATCCTGCTGCATGCCGGAGGGCAGAGCCGGCGTTTGCCGGCTTACGCGCCTTCGGGGAAAATACTGACTCCGGTACCGGTGTTCCGGTGGAAGCGGGGACAGCGTCTGGATCAAAACCTTTTGTCGCTTCAGTTGCCCCTTTACGAGCAGGTTATGGAGCGTGCGCCGCAGTCGTTGCACACGTTGGTGGCCAGTGGCGACGTGTATATCCGTACCGACCGGCCTTTGCAGGACATCCCCGAGGCCGACGTGGTGTGCTATGGGTTGTGGGTAGACCCGAGCCTGGCTCAAAACCATGGAGTATTCGTATCGGACCGCCGGTCGCCGGAGAGGTTGGCTTTCATGTTGCAGAAACCCAGTGTGGCCGAGTTGGGCGCACTGATGAGCAAGCATTTGTTCCTGATGGACATCGGGATTTGGTTGCTGAGCGACCGGGCGGTGGAACTGATGGTGAAGCGTTCTTACCGTGACGGGCAGTTGTCGTTTTACGACATGTACTCCGAGTTCGGTCTGGCACTGGGAGACCGTCCTACGTTGGACGACCCGGAGTTGAACAGCCTGACGGTGGCCATCTTGCCTTTGGAAGGGGGGAACTTCTACCATTACGGGACGAGCCGCGAGATGATTTCTTCCACCCTGGCCGTGCAGAACATCGTGACGGACCAACGGGAAATCATGCACCGCAAGGTTAAGCCCCATCCGGCCATGTTCGTGCAGAATGCCGAAGTGGAAGTGGCGTTGGAGGCCGCGAACTCTGAACTTTGGATAGAGAACAGCTTCGTGGGGCGCGACTGGACATTGGCGTGCCGCAACATCATTACAGGGGTGCCTGAAAACCGTTGGCCGCTGAAGTTGGCCGCCGGTTTGTGCATCGACGTGGTGCCGGTGGGCGAGGAGGCTTTTGCCGCCCGTCCTTACGGTTTCAACGATGCCTTCAAGGGCTGCCTGTCGGACAGGGCGGTCCTGTATCAGGGCATGCCTGTGACGGAGTGGTTGGCCGAGCGCGGCCTGAAACCGGAAGACATAGAGGAGAACCATGATTTGCAGGCGGCCCGTTTGTTTCCTTTGTGCGGCAATGTGGAGGACTTGGGATTGGCTATGCGTTGGATGACGACCGAGCCTGAATTGGAGGATGGACGTAAGGTATGGTTCTCGGCCCGCAAAATGTCGGCCGATGAATTGTCGGCATACGCCAACCTGCACCGCCTGACGTGCCAACGTGAGGCGTTCCGGACGAAGAACCTGCCTTTATTGGCAGCCCATTACGAACGTAGCGTGTTCTACCAGTTGAACTTGGATGACGTGGCCCATGAATATGCGGAGGAGGATTTGCCTTTACCGGACGCATTGCCGGAGATGGCGGATGGGTTGACACGTATCAGCGATGCGATGTTCCGTGCCCGTGTGGCCGGCCTGAAAGGTGAAGACGGACGGAAATATGAAGAACAGGCTTTCGGATTGATGCGCAAGATGCTGACCGGCACGGCCTGTGCGGCCCGGCAGTCTCCCCGCTTGTCGGTTTATGCAGACCAGATCGTGTGGGGGCGCAGTCCGGTGCGTATCGACTTGGCCGGAGGATGGACGGACACGCCGCCCTACAGCCTGATGGAGGGAGGGAATGTGGTGAACCTCTCCATCGAACTGAACGGGCAGCCCCCGTTGCAGGTGTACGTGAAGCCTTGCCGGGAACGTCATATCGTGATGCGTTCCATTGACTTGGGCGCGATGGAGGTGGTGCGTACATACGACGAACTTGCGGCCTTCAATAAGGTCGGCTCTCCTTTTTCCATTCCGAAGGCAGCGTTGGTGTTGGCCGGTTTCCATCCGGATTTCTGTGCGGAAGCCCATGCGTCGTTAGAGGCGCAGTTGGAGGCTTTCGGTGCGGGTATCGAAATCACATTGCTGTCTGCCATTCCGGCCGGTTCCGGGTTGGGGACAAGTTCAATCTTAGCTTCTACCGTGCTGGGGGCCGTCAATGACTTCTGCGGGTTGGGATGGGACCGTTATGAGGTGGGCAACCGTACGCTCGTGTTGGAGCAGTTGCTGACCACGGGCGGAGGATGGCAAGACCAATACGGCGGCATCCTGCAAGGCGTGAAATTGCTCCAGACCCAACCGGGGGCTTGCCAACAGCCTTTGGTACGTTGGCTGCCCGACCACGTGTTTACCGCACCTGAATACCGGAAATGCCATCTGTTGTATTATACCGGCATTACACGTACGGCCAAGAGCATCCTGGCGGAAATCGTGAAAGGGATGTTCCTGAACGAGACCGGCCGTTTGGAGTTATTGGGGCGGATGAAGGCACATGCCTTGGACATGTACGATGCCATACAGCGGAACAGTTTTGAGGAGACCGGCCGTTTGGTCAGGAGGTCATGGATGCAGAATTGCCGTTTGGACGAGGGGACGAATCCGACGGCTGTCCGTGCGATTATCGGGAAAATAGATGACTTGTGTTTAGGGTATAAGTTGCCCGGTGCGGGTGGCGGTGGCTTCCTTTACATGATGGCCAAGGACGAAGAGGCGGCAGCCCGTATCCGGAAAATCTTGGTACAGGAGGCTGTGAACGACCGTGCCCGTTTTGTAGAGATGAGTTTGTCGGAAAAGGGGTTGGAAGTGAGCCGCAGCTAAGCTTTATCCTTTTTTTCTTGCCGATAGAAAAACGTGCGCCCCCGGAAACAACAAAGGTTTCCGGGGGCGTTTGTCTTCGTGGACAGGATGGCGGATTACCGGTCCTTGTACATGTTTTCGTAATATTTCTGGTAGTCTCCGCTTGTCACGTTGTCCATCCATTCCTGGTTGTCGAGATACCAACGGACGGTTTTCTCGATGCCTTCTTCAAATTGCAGGCTAGGTTCCCATCCCAATTCGTTTTTCAATTTGGTAGAGTCGATGGCATAACGCAAGTCATGTCCCTTGCGGTCGGTCACGTAAGTAATCAGGTCGAGCGAATAGCCTTCCGGGTTGCCGAGCAACCGGTCTACCGTACGGATGACGACTTTGATGATGTCAATGTTCTTCCATTCGTTGAAGCCGCCGATGTTGTACGTCTCTGCCGCCTTTCCCTTGTGGAATATTACGTCGATGGCACGGGCGTGGTCGATGACGTAAAGCCAGTCGCGCACGTTTTCCCCTTTGCCGTAGACCGGGAGGGGCTTGCGGTGGCGGATATTGTTGATGAACAGCGGAATCAACTTTTCCGGGAACTGGTAAGGCCCGTAGTTGTTGGAACAGTTGGTTACGATGGTCGGCATGCCGTAGGTGTCGTGGAAAGCACGGACGAAGTGGTCGCTACTGGCTTTGGAAGCGGAGTAGGGGCTGTGCGGATTGTATTTCGTGGTTTCCAGGAAGAAAGCCTCACCGTATGCCAGGTGATGTTCCGAAGATGAGGCCGTGGTGGTGAAAGGAGGTTCGATGCCTTCGGGGTGAGTCAGCTCCAATGCCCCGTACACTTCGTCGGTCGAAATATGGTAGAAACGTTTGCCCTCGTAGCCTTCCGGCAGGGATTCCCAATACTCTTTGGCTGCTTGGAGCAGGCTGAGCGTTCCCATGACATTGGTGCGTGCGAAAGTGAACGGGTCTTTGATACTGCGGTCCACGTGGCTTTCGGCAGCCAGATGGATAATGCCGTCCACATGGTATTGCCGGAAGAGTTCGCTCATCTTGTCGAAATCGCAAATGTCCGCTTTGATGAAAGTGTAATTCGGTTGGTTTTCGATGTCTTTCAGGTTGGCCAAGTTTCCGGCGTAGGTCAGCTTGTCCAGATTGATAATGTGGTAGTCCGGATATTGGTTGACGAAGAGGCGTACGACGTGGCTGCCGATGAAACCGGCTCCTCCGGTAATGATGATATTTCTTTTAAAATCCATGATGTGCTGTATTATTGGTATAAATCTTCTGAGTAATCAAACAACCATTCGGCATCTTTCAGGCGAGGATGACGCTTGTCCTTTTCCGACAGGAGGATTTTGTCGGAAGGAATGCGCCAGTTGATGCCGAGATCCGGGTCGTCCCATGCCAATGCCCCCTCGCTTTGCGGTGCATAAAAGTTGTCGCATTTATACTGGAATATAACTTCCGGCGTGAGCACGCTGAAGCCGTGGGCAAAACCGCGGGGGATGAAGAATTGACGATGGTTTTCTTCTGTCAGCTCTACAGCTACATGTTGACCGAAAGTAGGCGACCCTTTCCGGATATCCACGGCCACGTCCAATACGGCGCCTTTGATGACGCGTACTAACTTGCTTTGTGCGTATGGCGGTTTTTGAAAATGAAGACCGCGCAGTACGCCGTAACTGCTCTTGCTTTCATTGTCTTGCACGAAATGTACGGTGCGGACCAACCGGTCGAAATCCCGTTGTGAGAAAGATTCGAAAAAATAGCCTCTTGCATCGTTGAACAACCGAGGTTCGATAATCACTACGCCTTCGATGGCGGTTTGAATGACTTCCATAATAAATAGTAAACTTTATTATGTGCAAAGATAGTTTTTTTTATCGAAAGGTAGCGGGCTTTAGGATAAAATCGTATATTTGCAAGGATGAAAAATATTTAAATGATTGCATCATGGAGACTTGTCATTGGATTTTGGCCGGTTGGTTGGTTTTTGACTTGCTGGTGTTTGTATGGGCGTGGTGGGATGATTTATATTATTCCCATGATATGAAAAATAAGTTCAAACGTCTGAAAGAGACGTTGACAGAAGAATAGAATGTATGCGGTCTGGATATAAATTTCTCGTGAAGATGCTGTTCGGGTTGTATCTGGTCGGAGGATTTGCAACCTGCCAAAAAGTGGATTTACCTTCGGAAGAAAGGGAAGACACGGAACAGCCCGGGCAAACGGGCGATAAGCCGGAAGGCGGAGGCCATGGGGCGGGAGGGACTGGCGGAACGGAAGAAGAGGTGCCTTTGCCGCCTGAATATGAGGGTGCTTGGACTGTAACCGGGATATTGTCGGAGTATGAAGGAGTAGACTTGGATGAGGATTATGAGGAACTGGTCGTGGGGTATATAGTGGGGCGTGTGACAGGACGATGAAAAATGCCCTGTTCACGGCTGATGAGATACGGGCTGCTGGCGTAAGCACGAACCTTCTGATAGCGGATTCAAATGATGAAAGGGATGCTTCGCGTTGCATGCCAGTAGAGCTTAAAAAGGGTACGGATGTGAGGGATGAAGCCAATCTTGTGGATCATCCGGAGGTACTGGGATGCCGGATTGGCTTGTTGGGATTGGTGAAGACTTATTTTAACGTGGTCGGATTGAAAAACGTGGCGTATCATGAGTGGCTGACGAATGGCGGGGATGTGGAAGAGCCGGATCCTGAAGAACCCGAAGAACCCGAAGAACCCGAAGAACCTGAAGAACCCGAAGAGCCGGAAGAGCCGGAAAATCCAGGGAAGCCGGAGGAACCGGAAGATCCTGAACCGGGACCGGTTCAAAAAGATACGATAATAATAGACTTGAAGCCGGGACATATTGAAGGTGGCCGGTCGATTAGAACTAAATGAAAATACCATGGATGCCAGATGTTTTTTATATAGTTGTATTCTTCTGTTGGGTTTATGGGGAGAAGTAGTTTCAGCACAAACTTTCAGGCGTGTAAGGAATGTCCGTGAACTGGAGGATGGTATGCATTGTGTATTGGCCGGGTATTGTGCGGCACATCCAGACTCGTTGTACGTGATGGCATCGCAGGATAAAACCGGTACGGGGAAGAAAAACCGTGCTGCCCGCAAGCTTCCCTTGGATAAAAACGGGAGAATACATATACATGACGGCGGAACGGCTATTTTTGAATTGCAGGTGGAAGGGAAGGCTTATGCGTTTCGTGACATGGCTTTGGATGCGTGGTTGGCGTATTCTAACGGGCGTGTACAAGAGTATACTTCTTTATTGACTTTGACAGACGAGGAATTGGCCAGTTCTGTAAATCCTAAAAACAAGTATAGTAATAAGTTTGAAATCATATCGTTAGCCTCAGCTCGCTTGTCAAAGACATCTTTGTATACGAAAGAGGATGTTTTTACGTCTGTTTCTTCTAAAAAACAATTTGGTCTGATGCCGGTCGGGGGTATTTCTTTTAAGTTATGCGAACAGGATGTAGGCGATTCCTTATTTATATATAAGGAAGTGCAACCGCCTGTATTGGCAGGAAGAGAAGACGGCGACTGGATCTTCAAAGGGGACTGGTTGGCAGACTCTTTGTTTGCACTGGATTATGCTCAAGCCCGGCGGATTGATTTTACCGAAATATCCCTGCCACAAGGAAAAGGTATGGCGGGTGGCGGGAAGATGCCCAAAGGATATGTCTGGACATACGTGCGTAAGGGAGAGTCCGGGCGTTTGCCGGAAGGATGGCCCAATGTGGTTGAAATAGACCGGAAGGATGAGGATGTACAAGGAAGGGCCGTGACTCGGATGGTGGGTTGTGACAGCTGTACTTTAGGGCCTAAGTACTCGTTTACGGTACCGTCGGGAACTGGAATTGTGTGGTACCGGAAAACTGAGGATGACGAAGGATGGTTGACTGTAGGTTTGCCGTATGCCGTGGAGAAAGTTACTTGGGAAAGTCCAGACGGAGAAACCGTAGCATCGGAACGTCTTTGTTTTGAAAAAATAACCGGCGAGGGTGTGGTATTCCACCGAATGGAAACCGATGAGGCTTGGAAAGCCTGTGTTCCCTATTTGTGGAAAGCGACAGAATCCCGTGAATCCGTAGTCTGCTTTTATGGAGACGGGACGGTCGTGCAGGCCCAGGAAAATAGCTTAAAGGAAACAGATGGATTTTATACAATATTCAGCCGGTATGATATTGAAAATGAGAAGGAAAGTGTTTTTCTTCTGGATGATAGCGGCACACGGTTTGTGCGTGCTGCGGCGGGAAGTTGGATGGCACCCGGTAGGGGGTATTTGGTGTACACTGGAACTGGTTCTCATACCTTGCGTTTGATTGAAAAAGACTCACCGGACGAGGTGGACTGGATAAAGTTTAGGACGGACGGGCATCCTTTGCCTGTTTATGGGCCGGACGGTGTAAAGAGAGGAGAAATATTGCCCGGTGAAGGTATTCCGGAAGAATGGCCTAAAGGGTTGTATATCATTCCATACGGAAAGATGATGAAAAAGTAGAAAAAGGAAAATCCACTTATTATTTGCTGAACAACTCAAAGGTGAACTTATACCCAAAGCCGATTTGCTTGAAGTTTTCCAAAGAAAGGAACAGTCCCATGTCGAACACGAAGGTCCCTATGCCGTAACCCAATTCGAAATAAGGTCCTAAATGGTCCATGGTGAGCATATTGAGGTATAGGCGTTCGTTCTGTATATGGTTGGTGTATTTGATAAGGTGGCGTAGCACAAGAAACGGGGCTTCGTAAGAGATATGTCCTCTGACGTAGTAGGGAGATGCGTTATACCATCGGCCATTTAAAGCCTGAAACACTCCTCCGATTTCGTCGTTCCATCCTTCGGGGAGGTTGCTTTTGCGGAAGTTGACGAAGTCTACGAAATAAGTTTCTTCCTGATTGGTGAACAGTCCCATTCCGATGCGGTAATACAGGTCGGAGAGTAGACCCGTACGGATGTGGTGCTGCATGTCGAACTCAATACGTTCATAAACGCCTGTACTTTTGAATATGTTCCTGAGACCGCGCTCGTAGTCCACGATGAAAGTCGGGAAACGGGACTTCAGGTTGATTTTCTGTCGGCCGTTCATGTAATAGTATTGGCCGGGAGTCCATTCTACCCGGATGCGCGGAGCGAAACTGTTATACTGTGGGCGTATGTTGGCCTTCAATCCTTCGGTTACGTTTTCCGGAAGTTCCACTTGCCGGAAACTTTCTTCAGGATGTTCGGCCGGTGTACGGCGGTGGAACATGAATCCCAGTCCTACGGACAGGCCGTTGGTGATTTCGAGGTGGTTGCTGATTTCGAAATTCAAGTCTTTGAAAAGGTCCAGGTTCAGTTTGTCGAAGTCGATGATGCTGTCTGATGGAATCTTTTTGAGTTCATCAATAATGCGGCTGTTCCCGATGCGGTTGCCGTTCCCGACGTTGACTCTTACCGTTCCCATGTGTTCCGGCCAATATTGGTATTCGGCCCCTGCATTCCAATAGAATTCGTTATGGGTGAAGTTATATCCCAAGCGTGTCCCGACGTGAAGGGACTGGCTGTTTCGGAATGTGGTGTTGAAATTCAAATCTTGCCGGTAGGCGATGCCGGTCGTTTTGCTGTAACTGAACATCAGCGGATTGATGAAGGGAGAGTTTTGCAACGTGGCATTGTTGCTTAGTTTCCAGTCGCTATCGGTCAGAAAAAAGTCGCTCACCGAGCCCCAGATGTTTTTCTTGAAAGGCTTGGTCGTTTCCTTTTGTATATAATTCATGGAATCCGTCCGTGCCTTATACCTTTTATATATATACAGTTCGGAGTTGTCCAAAGGAGTAGGCCGCAGGGAGTCGAAACGGGCAAAGTCCTTTGTATAGGCCTGCCGGTCGCATTGCAGGGAAAAAGATGCGGTAAGGTTGTAGTTCGGTTTGGAAATGCTGTCTTCCGGTGTATTACGACGGTGATGTATTTCCTTATAAGTCAGGCTAGATTCGTAATATCCTTCCATGATATTGAAAGCAAAGGCAAACGATGCGTTGATGTCGTTTTTCACCGGCAGGTATTCCGTGTCGGTGCCGATGTCTCCCATGATGATGCGGCAATCGAAAAGCAACAAATCGGCTTGCCCTTTGAATGAAATCTCGCGCACGCTCCATGCCCCTTCCGTAATCGTCATTTTTCCGTCCAATAACTGGAAGCTTTTGTTGCGAGGGATAAATCGGATGTGGTATTCGATACGTTGTTGCCGGTCGCACGACACGGAGTCGATAGTATAGCGGTAGTATTTGTTGCTGTTGGGAGCCAAAGGGGAGAGCAGGCGTTGCCCCATCAGGTAAGGGGCATAGATGTTGACATTGAAATAATCCGTAATGCCCGGTATTTCACGGGCTTCGCCCAACGTTCCGGTATAAGCCTTGATTTTCTGGTCGTATATGTTGGGAGCGGTGTAGTGTAGGTCGCTGTATGTCTCTACGATAAAGCGGTTGGCGTCTTTTGGGGTTCTGAACAATCCCGGAATGAAACGGAATCCCCGGTTTTTCTTGATGATATCCAGTTGGGCTTTGATGTATAGCTCTGCGCGGTATTCGTGGATGAAGTCCATATATTGTGAAGCGGCATGGTGCATCCGGCTGATGATAGAGTCGGCGGCTTCCAAGCGCGCTTGCATCACCAGTGGAAAGGACAACATGCATCCCCACAATATATATCGTATGAAACTCACGTTTATCGGTTTTAAATGAATCGCCCCGGCTCGGTATGGCCCGAGCAAGCTCGGCTCTGCTCTTGCTTAATCGCGATTTTCAGAGTGACGCAGGCAAAGATAATAATAAAAATGGATATAGTGTATCGTTGTTTTTTCTTAATTTTGTGCCCAAATTCACATACACGATATTTATGGGAGGTTTTTTCGGCGTCATCTCAAAGACGCAGTGCGTGGCCGATTTGTTTTACGGCACAGATTATAATTCTCATTTAGGTACACGGCGTGGCGGGTTGGCCACTTATAGTAAAGAGCATGGTTTTATCCGCTCGATACATAATTTGGAGAGTACTTATTTCCGGACGAAGTTTGAGGACGAGTTGGGGCAGTTTAAAGGGAATGCCGGTGTCGGTATCATCAGTGATACGGATGCACAGCCTTTGTTGATGAATTCGCATTTGGGGCGTTTTGCGATCGTGACGGTAGCGAAAATCAATAATGCGGAAGACCTGGCCGCAAAGCTTCTGGAGCAGGGCATGCATTTCTCAGAGTTCAGCTCAGGTAAGATAAACCCTACCGAACTGATAGCTTTGCTTATTAACCAAGGACAGACTTTTGTGGAAGGTATCGAACACATGTATAAGGAAATCAAAGGGTCTTGTTCCTTGTTGTTGCTGACGGAAGATGGCATTATAGCTGCAAGAGACAGTTGGGGACGTACACCAGTCGTAGTAGGTAAGAAAGAAGGAGCGTATGCCGTAACCGGGGAGTCTACGGCATTTCCCAATCTGGATTACGAGACCGTGTATTACCTCGGTCCCGGTGAGATTGTCCGGTTGCAGGCCGAGGGGATGGAGTGTTTGCGCCGTCCGCATAAGCGCATGCAAGTCTGTTCCTTCCTTTGGGTGTATTACGGTTTCCCTACTTCCTGCTATGAGGGTAAGAACGTGGAAGAGTTCCGCTTTGCTTGCGGCAAGAAGATGGGGGAGAGGGACCAGGCCGAAGTGGATTGTGCCTGTGGCATACCGGATTCCGGTATCGGCATGGCTTTGGGGTATGCGGCAGGAAAGGGAGTGCCCTACCAACGTGCCATTTCCAAGTACACTCCTACATGGCCCCGGAGCTTCACTCCGAGCAATCAGGAGATGCGTTCCTTGGTGGCCAAGATGAAGCTGATAGCCAACCGCGACATGCTGAAAGATAAGCGTGTACTTTTCTGCGATGATTCCATCGTGAGGGGAACGCAACTGCGCGACAATACGAAAATCTTATTCGACTATGGGGCCAAAGAGGTGCACATGCGTATTGCTTGCCCTCCGTTGATTTACGGTTGCCCGTTTATCAATTTCACGTCATCGAAAAGCGATATGGAGTTGATTACGCGTCGGCTGATTAAGGAGTTCGAGGGGGATGAGAACAAGAACTTGGAGAAATACGCGCAGACGGGGTCGCCGGAATACCAACGTATGGTGGATACGATAGCCGAACGCCTGAACCTCTCCTCCTTGAAGTTCAACACGCTGGAAGACCTTATAGAAGCCATAGGCTTGCCTAAATGTCAGGTATGTACGCATTGTTTCGACGGGAGCAGCCGTTTTACCTTGGAAGAGGATAATACGGATGAATAGCACTTGCCCTCCGGGACCGACGGATGAACCTGGCACCGTAAGCAGAAGAGCCGTATGAGTGCATTTTATATCATACTGACAACGGTTCTTTATTTCCTTCTGCTGTTTGCCGTCTCCCGTAAGGCCGGTGGGACGGGGGACAACGATACGTTTTTCCGGGGAGGCAGACGGTCGCCATGGTGGGCGGTGGCGTTCGGCATGATAGGGGCTTCCTTGTCTGGAGTGAGTTTCGTGTCGGTGCCGGGGATGGTAAGGGACGCGGATATGACCTACATGCAGATGTGTGTAGGTTTCTTTTTTGGGTATCTCGTAGTGGCTTTTGTATTGTTGCCTTTGTATTATAAGCTGAACCTGACCTCCATTTATGCTTATTTGGATGTCCGGTTCGGCAAGGCGGCCTATCGGACCGGAGCTTCTTTTTTCTTGTTATCTAAAATGTTGGGGGCAGCCGCGCGGTTGTATTTAGTGTGCCTGATTTTGCAGAATTACGTGTTCGGAAGCTTGGGGATTCCGTTCGAGGTCACGGCGTCCGGAACGGTTTTCCTGATTTGGCTATACACCTTCAGGGGAGGCATAAAATCGTTGGTGTGGACCGACGCTTTGCAAACTTTATGTCTGGTAACGGCACTGGTGTTGATTTTGTACCAACTGTGCCGTTTGAACGATTTTACGGTGGTTGAGGCAGTGCGGCATGTGGTGGAAAGTCCTTACGGTCGTTGGATAGAATGGGACGATTGGACTTCACGGCAACATTTCGTGAAGCAGTTCCTGAGCGGCATTTTTATTGTGATTGTCATGACGGGGTTGGATCAGGATATGATGCAGAAGAATCTCACGTGCAAGAACCTGCATGATGCGCAGAAAGACATGTGCTCGTACGGCTTTTCGTTCATACCCTTGAATATGCTGTTTCTGGGAGTGGGCGTCCTGCTGTTGGCTTTGGCATCGCGCGAGGGTATAGACTTGCCCGTGAAGGGAGATGACATTTTGCCCTTGTTTTGTGCGGAAGGCCATTTAGGGAATGGAGTGTTGGTACTGTTTACTATCGGTATTATCGCTGCGGCGTTCAGCAGTGCGGATTCCGCACTGACGGCCTTGACCACCAGTTTTTGTGTGGACATTCTGGACGTGGAGCGGAGGTTTACCCGTCCGGAAGCAGTAAGAAAGAAGGTACACGGAGTAATAGCTTTGCTCTTTGTCGGTTTTATCTTGTGTTTTGAGGCCGTAAACGATTCCAGTGTCATCGATGCCATTTATGTGGTGGCTTCTTACACTTACGGGCCGTTGTTGGGCTTGTTTGCTTTCGGCATGTTTACCCGGCGCAAACTCTGGCTTGCGGCTGTCCCGTGGATTTGTGTCGCGGCACCCATGGGGTGCTACTTGTTAGACGCCTGGACCGTTTCGACCTATGGTTATCGTTTCGGATACGAATTGCTGATGTTGAACGGATTGTTCACGTTCGTGGGGTTGTATGCGTTTTCCAAGGCTTATTCTCCGGATATGGATAAACGGTAGTAAAAATCCCCTTTCCGATGCAGCATACCGAACAATCTGAATGTGAAAGAGTTGCGTTTTAAATGGTAGAAAAGTCTTTTCTCGCTTGTTTTTCAGGCCAAAAACCGTCCGTTTTGCCGCATTTTTCACTTGAATCAGAACCAACGGGAATACTCCCTTTTCCCGTCCGAAGTCCACCTGTTTCCTATCCGTTGCGAAGGTACGAAAATAAGTGGGATTTTCACCAACTGATGTCAACTAAAAGCAAGATGCATTCACGAAGATTTTGCAGCCAAAAGAAAAAGCAGGCTGTATCATTGGTAGGCTTCGGCAAATCGGATGCTCTGTTTGGCGGAGCCATTTCTTTTCTTCCCTTAGTTTTGACTTTACTTTAATTGGCGTATATATGAGTACGGGGATAAAGTAAAGGTGCTGATTTCATGGAAAAGTGTATATTTAAAGCCTCAATTTTGATGGAAAAGTGTATAAATGGAGTTTCATTCGATGGAAAAAGTGTGACGAATTCGATTTATTCG
>OOAG01000869.1_pt1 | contig 24688 bp, 13 predicted proteins | sample 1671461 | NCBI WGS metagenome assembly OOAG01 (sample SAMN06348159, study PRJEB24527) | human gut metagenome | biome: human gut; feature: ankylosing spondylitis patient; material: feces | host: Homo sapiens | place: China | collected 2015-10 | reverse complement strand
GCGCCAGCTCCCGGCCCAGGGACTTGGTATACAGGTCTCCGGGGCCGTCCACCAGCACCCCGCCCACACAGCCTTTCAGGGAGCCGGGATGGGTGCGGAGAAAAGCCAGCAGCTGGTAATACGCAGAATTGATGCCGCTTTCGTTCAGCGGAACGGCAAAGAGGAGCTGGCGGTTTTCTATAGGAGCCGGCAGACATGTGGTGACACTGAAGCAGTGCTTTTCCAGAGCGTATGCCAACGTTTCTTCAAAGCGCTCCGAGGCGCGCCCGCCGGGGCGGACAACACTTAGCATTCCCTCAGCTCCTCTCTGACCAGGGCGCGGAGCTGGGCCTCCGTCTCCCGCAGGCGGGCAAAGAGAGCATCCGGCATTGGCAAGGCCTCCGTCTCCAGCCCGTGGGGGGTGAAGCGGTTTTTCACACCGAACCAGATCCCGCCCAAGCACACAGACCCGCAGTGCCACTCTCCTCGGAGGGTCAGCAGCAACTGCATGGCGCCGGAGGACACAGCGGGAGCTACATAGGGCTTGTAACCCAGCTCCCGGATGCGGAGATTGGCGCTCTCTGTTAGTTCCGTCAGCTCTTGGGAGAGCGCGTTGTCATAGTGGGACAGGGAATTGGCGATCACCAGCCCTCGGCCGTGAGGACCGAAAGCGCGTCCGTCAGTGAGAAAAGTGGCGAAACGGGAGTCCTGTCTGGCGAAGAATGCCGCCCGGGCGTTCATGACACCCAGACCAAAACCCTGCACCTGCTCCGGCAGGAGTCCAAGGCTGTCCCAGCGGCCGTCCGGCCCCCGATTGGAGGCCGAGAATACTGACTGGCAGAGGGGATCTACTGGGTCGGAGAGGACGATGAAGAGGCCGCGGAAGCCCGCTGCCCGGGCTTGCCTGGCAAACTGTTCCACCAGGGGGCGATTGGCCTCCAACTGGGCCATCCGCACGTCCCGGACACCGCCTCCCACCGGAGGAACGCCGCGAGTGGCGGCGAAGAGGAACACATCACAGCGGAACAAGTCCCCGGCCGCTACCGGCTCCACTGCCGGAAGAGCGTCGTAGTCCCAGGGCCAGGATACCTGCTCCATCTCCGTGACCCAGCGGGCCACAGTCTTCTGATTCAGGTCGCAGATACCGATGCTCTCAATACAGTCGCCTCCCAGGAGCTTCAGCGCCGTCAAAAGGGTGCTGCCCACATCTCCTACCGCCAGCAGATTCACCCGCAGGCGGCTTGGCAGATGCATGGCGGACGCCTTGGTAAAGTCAGCCCAGCGGGGGTGGCGGATGTTAACCGCCCGCAGCAGCCGGGCGTCGATGGTGTGCTGGAGGCGTTTGGGCAGGGAGGGGACCGGAACGCCCATCCGGGAGGGGTCTAGCCAGGTCACATCCTCCGTCTCCGCAGTGAGCTGCCGGGGGTCTGAGACGCAGAAGGAGGACCGGCTGCGAATCGGGTCCCGGTCGATGAGGAAGAGGCTGGGCGTCCCTGCGGAGGGACGCTTCGCCGGCTCCAGGGGGAGGTCCGGCAGCAGAGAGGCGAAGATGACCTCCCCGTGGCGGTAGTAATACATAAGGGCTCCTTTCGCCTGGATGGCGCGCCAGGCCCGCGGTCAGGATTGGAGGACGTTCCGCATCCGCAACAGCATCTCCAGGTCGTTCTGCAGAAATACGGAGGCAGGAAGACTGGGGTCATAGTGCATACAGCTGCCCTTGTCCGGGGAGAGGGGCAGGATCACCGCCTCACTGAGGCGGGAGAGGGTGAGGTTGCGGGCGTACCGCTCCCGGAAGGTGGTCTCCAGGGCCAGCAGGATGTCCCGGGCGTTCTCCAGGCAGGCACAGGAGAAACGGAACACCGCCTCCCGTCCGCACTCCCGGTAGAAGCGGGGGAAGGCGTAGGGCAGGATCAGGTTCACCGCTGGGGTCAGGCCGGGGACGGAGGGCTCCTCATGCCCCACAGTGTCGCCGCCGATGAAGGGGTACATGGTGGACTCCACAAACCAAGAACGCATATTCGGAATGAAATAGACGCTGTCCACACTGCGGCCCTTGGCGGCCATCAGATCCCGTCCACGGCCGGACAGCAGGCCCACCAGCACCCGGTCGATGACCACACCCTCCTGCCGGAAGAGGGGATCCAACGCCCGGATCCGGTTGCCGGAGTGGAGCAGGTCGTCCACCAGGATCACCGGCCGGCGGAAGGAGTGGATGGTGCGGATCTGGCTCTCCAGCGGCGCGTAGCCGGGGAAGTTCTCAATGGCGAAGGAGGTGAGGTCCCTGGCAAAGACCTTGTCGGTGTGGATGGTCTTGGTGACGGTGTTGGGGATGGCATTGCCCCGCAGGATCTTGCCGAAGGGTACGCACATCTTGGGACCCAGTACCCGGGGCACTGTGGGCTCCGCCGGGACGCCGTTCAGGTCCACGATCTTCCGCACCAGACGGTGGTAAATGACCTCCGCGTTCAGGGACAGGATCAGAGAACCCGGATACAGGCCGGTGAGAGCCCGCTGCATCCGGCAGTGGGCGGCGCGGACCGCCGCCAGCACGGTACGGTCGGAGGAGAAAGGCTCCTTCAGCGTGGTGGGGATGTTCTGCAGCAGTACGGAGGGAGAGCGCATATCCACCAGCAGCAGGGGCTTTGCGCTGGGCAGCTCCGCCGGGACAAAGCCTTGCCTCTCCAGCAGGTCCAGCGTCTCCTCCGACGCAGTGGCGTGCCACACGGCATAGCTGCAGTCCTCTCCCAGGGAGCGGGAGAGGGCCTCTGTCATCAGCAGCTGGCCCACATCATAGCTGCCGCTGGAGCCGCGGGCGGTGTAAAGTCCGGTGAGCAGCTGAACCCGCCCCGCCGTGTGCTTGCGGACATAGTCCGCCAGCTCCGTGTCCCCCAGGGCCTCATACAGCCCGCCGGAGTTCACGGTCCGCAGGGTCAGAAAACCCAGCACCCGGGGGCGGGATCCCGCGTCCCGCAGGATGCAGAGGCCGTCCCTGGGGTCGATCTCCGGCGGCTGCTCCCGCCCCTGAAGCGGTACCTCCGTCAACTCCTCCCACAGGTGCCGGTCCGGCTGGGAGATGTGGGAGAACTCCAGATCCCCCGCCCGGAGGATCCGCTTGTACTGGGGCTCCCGGAGATAGAGGCTGTTGCGGTAGATGAAGTCCTGTACCACCGGGTCAATGAGGGTGGAGATGTCCCGTCCCAGGTCGATGTTCTCCCGGATGCGGGTGGAGCTGATGTCTTCCAGATGGGTGGGCAGCTGCAGCTGGATGATGCGGCCGGAGATGCAGCCCAGATCTGCGTCGATCTCCCGTCCCTCCGCGTCGCTGGAGCGGCGGAAGACGATGTGGTTCATGGAGTGGACGGACCCCGGCACCGGTGCCGCCTTGTAGGAGGAGGCGTTGGCTACCACGTCCGAGCCCACCGCCAGGTACAGCTCCCGGCCGGAAAAGACCTCCCGCAGCCGGTCCAGGTCCTCCGGCGTGGCCAGGTTCACTGGGATGTCGTGGGGGAAGAGGTACACGTCGAACTCGTCCGCCACGGACATGCTGACGATCTGCCTCCGCACCAGGGAGGGCTGCGCCTTCTTGGACCAGGAGAACTCGTCGATGGCCAGATACACCTCCATCCCCAGGTCCCGGATCTCCTGGACGATGCCCTTGTGGCTCAGGGAGAAGGGGTCGAAGGTGCCGGGAAAGAAGGCGGCCCTTCCCGGCATGTAGAATGGGAAGTCTCCGCTTTCAATCTGATAGGAGACGATGAAGCGGTAGATGTGGGAGAGGGCGGCGGCGGTGTAGAAGAAGCTCAGCTCCTGTTCCGGCTGCTCTCCCAGCAGGAAGAGGATCTTCTTGGCCATCAGGGTGAAGAGGGCAGCCTTCCCCTCGTAGGAGAGGGTCTGTGAGGCGAAGAGCCGCTCGCCCAGGATCTGCAGCGCCTCCTGCCGCACGCTCTGACGATAAGAGGCCAGGCCCTTCAACAGCAGGCCTGCCAGCCGCCGCCAGCGGCGTTCCAGTACCTCCCGGGACTCGTGGAACCGCTGGGCGTATATGGCATAATGCTCCAGCATGGCGCCCACAGTGGCCAGGGCGGCGGCCACCACCACGGTGTTGGCGGAGGAGAGGAGGATCTGCATCTGATCCACGATCTCGTCCAGTTCCCTGGGCGTCAGCCACAGGGCAAACTGGCCCAGGTACTGGGGGATGTACTGGGAGATCTCCGTCTGCCCGGTCTCCAGCACCTTGGAAAGCTCCACGGCCACCTCGTTCCGGCGGTCCGGCGTCAGGGCCGGAGCAATGGCCAGCAGGGAAGCGCCCGCCAGCCGGCGGACCACGATATTCTCACTGACCTTCATCAGGTTGGAGAAGTGGGTGGCGATGTGGAGCACGTTGGCGCGGTCTCCCTGTTCCACCTGACCCAGCAGGTACTCCACGCCCACGGCCTTCAGAACCCAGTGGGTCGCAGTCTTCAGGTTGTCCAGAAACACATTGCTCACAACGTCCTGCCGGTCCAACAGGGACCGCTGGATGGAGACATCCAGGCCCAGCCGCTCTCCCAGGCGGGCCTGGAGAAACAGCAGCGGCGTGCTTCCCTGGCAATCCGCTGCCTCCACGGCGGCAGTGATGGCCGCGGCGTCCCGGCCATTGGGGTCCAGGGCCGTCAGCAGGTGGTGGAACAGCCGCAGGGCGGCGGCCTTCTGGGGCAGGCCGCCCCGTTCCAGCCACCAGACGGAAAAGCCGGTCAGCACGTGCAGATCCTCGGCGGATACCCGGTCCAGCGGCAGGCTCAGCACCGTGTCCAGCAGGGCAAAGGCCGCATCGGCGTCCACCAGTTCCGGGCGGCGGTAGTGGCGGAACAGCTCCCCGGCAAAGCGGGGGGCGTCGGCGTCGGAGCAGTTCATCAGCAGCGCGTCCGCCGCGGTCTTGGCCTGATAGCGGATCATGCTGATCTGCCGGGGCGTCAGCCGCCGGTCCGGGTCGATGAGCTTTTCCAGGTACTCCGCCCACAGCTGGAAGGGCAGGTCTTCCTCCGGGTCCGGCGGGGCGTCGGCCGGGGGCTCCTTCTGATAGCCCAGGCGGAAGGCGGCCAGGATGCGTCCGATGAGGGCGGCGGCCCGGCGGCGGATGTCTCCGTCCGGGATCAGCAGCAGCTCATACAGAAAGTCCAGGGTCTGCTGCTTCTGAGAGGCGTTCCAGTAGGTGAAATACTCCTCAAAAATGGAGACGTATGCCTGGAGCCGGGCGGGGTTCTTTTCGCCCCGGGCGGCCTCCAGAGTGTTGCCGAAGAGCTGCTCATGGCCCAGCCGGTGCATCAGGCGGATATTGTGGTCCACGGCGGTACGCCGCAGAGCGGTCACCACCTCGTCCGTGTTCAGCAGGGCAGCATTTTTGGCCGGGCGGGCGGGGCCGCCGGCGGTGCGGAGGGTGGTGTCCACCCCAAAGGAGATGAGATAGTCCTCAAAGTCCCGCAGCTTGGCGTAGACATAGCGGTAGCGCAGGCGCTTGGCATCGTCCACATTGTCCAGCTTGCTGAGGATGACGTCAAAGGCCTCCTGCAGGGAGTAGAGGCAGGGGATCTCCCGGCGGTCTTCCCCATAGGTCTGCTTCACCCGGAAGTCCGCGTACACCAGCGTCAGGGACTCCGAGGACAGGTTCTCGATCTCCAAATCCCAGACGGAGTGGTTGGCCGCGATGTGGCCCAGGGCCGTTAGTCCCCGGCGGGTGAACCACTGGTCGGTGTAGTAATAGTGCAGGTAGGGCACCCGTTCCCCGGGCTTGCAGCCGAATTTGCCCAGGTCGTGGCCCAGGGCGGCTCCGGAGATCAGCCCCAGGTCGATGAGTCCGCCGGAGGCGCAGAAGGCCCGGGCCACCCGCATGGACACATAGTGGACGCCGGCGATGTGCTCCAGGGTGCGGAAGGATGTGACCTCCCGGCTCAGGCGGAGCATCTCATAGATGTATTCCTCCCGGAACCGGTAGCAGAAGCGGCGGTACTCCTCCGCCACACCGCTGTGGGAGAGTTCCTCCTCCGTGCAGAATTCAAAGTCCAGCCAGAAGTCAAAGGGCAGGCAGGTCCGCTCCGCGTCAAACAGGACCTGGAGCAGCTGCAGAAAGCACAGCGCTCCATCCCACTGGGCGGAGGTATGTCCGGGGTCCGACGCCGGATACAGCAGCGCCCGGGCCACCTGGTAGGCGTAGGACAGCCATCCCTCAGCGGGATCCGGCGCCACCTGGTCCAGCAGGGGGCGGAAGGCCGCCAGGGCGTCGGCGCAGGAGATCCGGCCCCGGATGGGCACCAGATCCCGGAGCAGCTGGTGCCAGTCGGCGCCGCCGAAGATACGCTCCGCGTCGGCGCGGGCCATTCCCAGCTTCTGAAGAAACGCGGGCGATTCAAAGGCCTCCGCCGCCTGAATATGCAGGGGCTTTCCCAGTTGTCGTTCCATGGGTATCGTCTCCCTTTTCCTCTGGTGTCGTTTTTTTCAGTATACCGCATTTGTGGGCCGGAAGGAAGAGAAATCTCAGGGGCCGTGTCAAAAAAGCGGTCCCCGCCCCGATGGGCGGAGACCGCGGAAACGCTCACTGCGTAAAATGTGTGTGGTTGAAGATGTGGTCCTCACAGAAGCAGTGGTAGCCCGCGCACTTGGAGCAATAGCGGAACTGCAGGTCCGGAAAGTCCGTATCTGTGCGGCCGCAGACCTCGCACTTGTGGCGGTAGCCCTGCTGCTGGGCCTTCTTCCGCTGCTGCTTCACTGCGGACTTGAACTGGATGGTCTGGTGGGAGTTCTGATGGCGGACGGCAAAGCCGAACTCCCGCAGAAGGTCCCCGATCCTGTCCCAGAAGAACACCAGATACACCAGCCAGACGGCCAGCAGCTGGGGCAGTGTGAACAGCGCCGCCCACATACCGGAACGGAGCAGGTCATACAGGGTCAGCAGCACATACAACGCCGCCAGCCACTTGGCCTTGACTGGCAGGATCAGATAGACGCGGATCAGCGCGTCAGGGTACAGGGTAGCAAAGGCCAGGAACAGGATCTGGTTGAGATTGCCGCTGCTGACAACGGGAAGCGGGGACCACAGTATGCTGATCATGCCGAATACCACCATCAGCACGGCGCAGGCCAGATAGAACAGGGTGAACTTGGCGGTGCCCCAGTACTCCTCAATGGAGGTGCCGATGAAGTAGTAGAAGGACAGGCTGATGAAGATCCAGAACAGAGAGCCGTTGGTGGGCAGGAACATCCAGGTGACCAGCCGCCACAGCTCTCCCTGCAGAACGAGCTCTGCGTTGAAGTACAGCATATAGCTGGCATAGCCATTGGAGAACAGGTCCAGCACAAATACCACGGCCATGATCCCCACCAGAAACTTCATCAGGTTCGGAATGCCGAAGCGGGGATGCTGCAGGCAAAAGCGGTCCACGCTGTCGCAGAGTTTTCTCACGGTGAAGCCCTCCAGAACATTTCAAATATACAAGCGATATCCATTATACCCGATCAGAGGAAAAAAGTCATGTATAATTTTTGAACAGGCGGAACATCTGCGCAGTTTTCCGACGGGGCGACGGATTTCTCCGCAAAACCGGAAAAACCGTATTGACAAACGGGAAAAACCTGATAAGATAATAGGGACAATTTTATTACCCTTATCAAGAGTGGCGGAGGGAACGGCCCGATGAACCCACGGCAACCTGCTTATGACAAGGTGCCAAATCCGGCGGTGATCGACAGATGAGGAGCAAGCAACCAAATCCGTTTGTGCGTTTCGCCGTCGAAACGCACATTTTTTTCGCCCCTTGATGAGGTCAGTGCTCAGAAAGGAACCTGTACTATGGCAAGACACTATCTCTTCACCTCCGAGTCCGTAACGGAGGGCCACCCCGACAAGGTCTGCGACCAGATCTCCGACGCCGTCCTGGACGCCATTCTGGAGCAGGACCCCAACGGCCGCGTGGCCTGCGAGACCACGGCCTGCACCGGATTGATCCACGTGATGGGCGAGATCACCACCAGCTGCTATGTGGACATCGCCCACATCGCCCGGGAGGTGGTCCGGGACATTGGCTATGACCGGGGCAAGTACGGCTTTGACTGCGACACCTGTGCCGTGGTTACCTCTATCGACGAGCAGTCCGCCGACATCGCCATGGGCGTGGACAAATCCTTGGAGAACAAGGAGGGCACCGACAGCGAGCTGAGCAACGGCGCCGGTGACCAGGGCATGATGTTCGGCTACGCCTGCGACGAGACGCCGGAACTGATGCCCCTGCCCCTGTCCCTGGCACAGAAGCTGTGCAAGCGCATGGCGGAGGTCCGCAAGAGCGGCCAGGTGCCCTATATGCGGCCCGACGGCAAGAGTCAGGTCACCGTGGAGTATGACGAGCACAACCGCCCTGTCCGGGTGGATACAGTGGTCATCTCCACCCAGCACGACCCCGATGTCTCCCTGGAGCAGATCCGGAAGGACATGATCGAGCAGGTGGCCAAGGCCGTGATCCCCGCGGACATGCTGGACGAGAACACAAAGTATTACGTGAACCCCACCGGCCGTTTCGTCAAGGGCGGCCCGGCGGCGGATTCCGGCCTCACCGGCCGGAAGATCATCGTGGATACCTACGGCGGCAGCGCCCCCCACGGCGGCGGCTGCTTTTCCGGCAAGGATCCCACCAAGGTGGACCGCTCCGCGGCCTACGCCGCCCGGTACGTGGCCAAGAACATCGTGGCCGCGGGCCTTGCCCGCCGCTGCCAGGTGCAGTTGGCCTACGCCATCGGCGTGGCCCAGCCGGTGAGTGTGCTGGTGGACACTTTCGGCACCGGTACGGTGGGAGACGACAGGCTGGAGACTGCCGTCCGCAAGGTGTTTGACCTGCGGCCCACGGCCATCATCCGGGACCTGGACCTGCGCAAGCCCATCTACCGCAAGCTGGCGGCCTACGGCCACATGGGCCGGGAGGACCTGGGCGTGACCTGGGAGAAAACTGACCGCACGGAGGCTCTGAAGGCCGCCGCAGAGGCGTGAAGCCTTTTCCAAAACTGAATCAAACGGTATGATACAGGCGGCGCCGCTGATTTTCAGCAGCGCCGCCTTTTCCGCTCAAAGCTCCATGGACAAATATACCATGTCCGACAAAAGCCGCCCCCCTTCGTATATGGGGTGGTCGTAAAATTGAAGGAAGAAATTGGGGACCCGGTGGCTTTCCCGGAACCCGCAGGCCCGGTAGAAGGGGAGGGTGAGGGCACTGTCCCCGGTGCCCACCAGGAGGCATGTCCCTCCGGCGGTCCGGCAGGCGCCGGCCACATGCCGAACCATGGCCCGGCCGTAGCCCTGGCGCTGAAAGGCCGGCTCCACGGCCAGATTTTTGATCTCGAACACGCCCGGCGCCTCCTTGGTCACCACGCATACGGCGCGAAGTCCGCCATCGTACAGCGCCAACAGCGTTCCGCGGTCCAGATAGCGGTCGATCATGTCCTCCTGTTCGTCTCCCAGCAGCAGGAGGGGGAGAAAGTCCCGCTTGCCCGACTCGATTCTGCGAATATCCATGCCTGCGCCTCCCTGTCTCTGATACGGGTAGAAGAGCACATTTCCTCCGGATTGTCAAGTCCGGGGTGCCGTAATTTGTCTAAAAGAGTCCGAATGTGTCGAATCTATTTCAAAAACCTGCGATTTTTGATATGCTATGTATGAATTGAAGAGGAGAGGAGACGGTTTCGGATGGATGAAGATATCCTGCGGACAGTGGAAAAAATCAGTGGGAAACTGAGCCGGGACTGCTATTACGACCTGTGCTGCCTGGTCAAGGCTGCCATCCCCCGTATGCCGGGCACCTTCTCCATGGAGACGCTGTATCCGGAGGCGCAGAGATACAGTGAAAAGGAAAAGGACACCCTGGCAAAGGCCCTCTCCCGGGCGGCGGAGGACATCTGGGACTGCGGAGACCGGGCGGAGCTGCAGAAGCTCTTTCAACGCGTGCTGCGGGAAAAGCCCACGCCGAAGGATCTGGTCCGGGTGCTGGCCTTGTCGATCTGGCGCCGGCGCAAGGCGGTGCGGCCGCAGGTGCGCTATCAGGTTCTGGAGACCCGGCACCCCCGGCGATTCGGATTCAGCGGCGAATCCTGGGAACCGGAGCGACATCTGGTGGTCCTGCTGCCGGGAAGGGAACAGGCAGAGGTAGAGCAGCTGGTGCGCAGACTGAATCAGCGGCAGATCCCTATCCAGGAGGCGGAGGAGCGTTTTCTGAATGGGGAAGATCTGCTGCCGGTCCTTTGAACAGAGGAGGAGCCTCCCGTAGGAGGCTCCTCCTCTGCTTTGCGCCGGGTGTGTTACAGGAACTGCTTCATCTGGGCGGCGTTGGCTTCCTCGGTGTGCAGCAGCCGCTCCGCGAGATTTCGGATCTCGCGGTTTCCACCGGCGTAGTCCCCCAGATGCCGGGTACTTTTGGTGGCCCCCATGGTGTTTCCCTGAATGACCATCTCCGCGATGTTGGATGCAGAGGGGTCTGCCAGCGTTTTGAAAGTGGACATGACCTCTGCGGACACCTTGGCCAGAAGGCCTGGGTCCCTGGGCTCCTCTCCCAGAGACCGGAGCAGGCGCTCCGCCTGATCCGCGATCTGGCGGTACTCGGCGCCCTGCTGGCTCAGAACCCGCCGCAGGCTGTCATCCCGGACCTGCCCGTCCAGGCTGTTTAGCCCCTCAATGCCCATCTCCGCCGTCTCATGGACGTATTGGAGCAGCTCGATATCGTTCATATTGGATCACCTCGCTCCTAGTATGCCCGGCTTTTCCGGGAAAAGACGTTGACCTTCCCAGGGAAATCGGGTACAATAGCTCCGTGTAAGAGCCCCAGATTCTGGGGGGAGGGCGCCGGAGTTTCCGCGCCGCAGACTGAAGAGAGGCGCCGGAGGGCGCAAGGAGGCTGTCTATGCCCAGCATTTCCGTCATTGTGCCTGTCTATCAGGCGGAGAAATTTCTCAGAGACTGCGTGGAGAGCGTGCGGCGGCAGACCTTTTCCGACTGGGAGCTGCTGCTGGTGGATGACGGCTGCACCGACGGCTCCCCGGCTCTCTGCGATGAGCTGGCCCGGGAGGATGACCGCATCCGGGTGTTCCACAAGGAGCGCAACAGCGGCGTCAGCGAGACCCGGAATGTGGGCCTTGACCATGTCCGGGGGACCTATATCGCCTTTCTGGACTCCGACGATCAGTACGAGCCCCAGTGCCTGGAGACGCTGTGGAACCTGCGGGAGCGGGCCGGGGCGGATACCGCCGCCTGTGCGCACCTGAACCTGTGGCCTGATGGCAGCGAGACGCCGGAGCCGGTGCTGCCCGCCGGGATCTACGACGCCGACGCTATCCGGGAGAAAATCGTCAATCCCCTGCTGGGGGACCGGCTGGCCCAGCCGGTGTTCAATGGATTCATCTGGCGCTATCTGTTCTCCGCAGAGATTTTTGACAGACTCCATCTCCGCTATGAGGGCGCCTATCTGGAAGACGAGCTGTTCCTGATGGAGTATTTCTGCAACGCCCGGCGCCTGGCGGTGACGGAGACGCCCCTGTACCGCTATCTCCAGAATCCGGCCTCCGCCACCCACAAGTATATGAAGGACTTCCAGCAGGTCTTCGGCCGCTTCATGGAGCGGAAGGAGGACTTGGCCGCCCGGTACGGCCTGACGCCCGGCCGCCCCCAGTGGCGGGAGAACTCCAACTGGGCCGGGCTGTTGATCGCCATCGGCAACGAGTACGCCCCGGGCAATCCCAAGACCCTCCGGCAGCGGCAGGAGACCATCCAGGCCCTGTGTGCGCGGCCGGATATGGCCCACGCCATCCGGACGCTGTCGCCCGCCGGCATGAGCCGCAACAAGCAGTTGGCAGCAAAGCTGGTGCGGGGGGGCCGCTTCTGGCTGCTCTCCCAGCTGTACCGGATCAAAAACCGCATCTGAAGAAACGAGGTTTCCCTGCATGAGCATTCTCCGCGAAAGCTATCTGTATCACCTATGGGCGGTGCTGTGCACCGTCTACTATGACAGCGCCGTCCACCGCTGCCTGGTGCGCATGGGCGCCTGGTGCAACCGCCAGATCGACGAGAGCCGTGTTCTCCGGGTCTTGTGCCGGGAGGGCGTTGCGGCCCGGGCCTGGGAGGAGAGCATCCTCTGCCGGCTGCTGACGGGCCTCATCAACCTGCCTGCCTGGCTGCTCCACAAGCTGTACCTTGCCTTGCGGGCTACGTTTGATGACAGCGTTTTCTCCCGTCTGGCCTTTGAGATGGGACATGAGACCGCCGTCGCCCAATCCTGGCTCATCATGCTATTGTGGGTGATTCCCTTCTCTCATTGGAACAACGCATATAGTATGCTGGGCTTTGCCGCCCTGCTGGTGCTGTTCTATGCCGGGGCCATGTCCCGGCGGGACTTCCGGCTGGACGTGAGGCACATCGGGTTCTATCCGGTGGTGCTGTTCGGAGCCATGTTCCTGGCGGTGCTGTTCTCCTATGAGCCCTCCGCCTCCTTCCGCTTCCTGCTCTACCATATCTCCGCAGCGATGTGCGTGCTGGTGACGGTCAGCGCTGTCCGGGGCACAGAGGATTTGAAGCGGCTGGCCGCCGGCGGTGGGGTCTGTGTGCTGGTGTCCTCGCTGTACGGTGTGTACCAACGGATCCAGGGCGTGGAGGTCAACGAGTCCTATGTGGACCTGGAGGTCAACGCCGGTATGCCCGGCCGGGTGGAGTCCTATTTCGACAACCCCAACACCTTTGCAGAGGTGCTGATCCTCCTGCTGCCCCTGGTACTGGCGCTGATCCTCTGCTCCAAGCGGGGCATCTCCCGCGTGACGGCCTGCGGCGTGTTTGCCGTGGGTGTGCTGGCTCTGGGCATGACCTACTCCCGGGCCAGCTGGGTTGGCATGGCCTGTGCCATGGTGGTGCTGGTGTTTTTGTGGAAGCCCAAGCTGATCCCCGCCTTCGCGGTGCTGTGCGTGGTGATGGTCCCCTTCCTGCCGGACACCATCTGGCACCGGGTCCTGACGATCTTCAATCCGGCGGATACCTCCACTGCCAGCCGCATCCCCTTGTATCAGGCGGCACTGGAGGTCATCCGGACGTCTCCCGTCTCCGGCGCGGGTCTGGGCACCGCCGCCGTGCAGGACTACATCAGCGACTTCAACCTCTACCACGCAGAAGCGCCCTTCGTTCATGCCCACAACTTCTACCTGCAGGTATGGATCGAGGCGGGACTGCTGGGGTTCCTGGGCTTTGTGGGCTCCATGCTGTGGAACATCAAAAAGGCGGCCCGCACGGTCCGGCACTGCGCCCCCTCTGCCGCCCGCACCATCACCTGTGCCGGAGCGGCGGCTCTGTGCGGCGCCATGGTGTGCGGTCTGGCGGATTACCTGTGGAACTATCCCCGGGTGATGTGCATTTTCTGGTTCGTGTTCGCGCTGACCATCGCGGGGATCAAGGTCTGCCGCCGGGAGACGGAGGCGGCCTGATGGAGGAGAGAAACTGCCCGATGGAAGATCCATTCGCATTTTTGACCCTGAACTTTCTGAAGAAGTCGGAGATTTTTCCCGGCTCCCTCGGCACCTTCCGCTACCGCTTCCAGCGGATGGGAAAGGTGAACGATGGCACCGTCCAGGCCTGGGTCTATGAGAACATCTGCTTTGAAAAGGCCCAGCACATTGAGACGGAGACCTTCCCCTGGACAGAGGAGGGCATGGCATCCCTGCGCTCCTGGCTGAACGAGCGCCTGCGGGAACGGGGAAGCGAGCTCTACCGGGTCTGGGGAGGCCGATAAAAAACAACAGCATACTGTAAGGCAGCCCGCGGAGGGATTCTCCGCGGGCTGCCTTTTTGCGCAATTCGGAACTTTTTTGGAAAGCATCTCCATAGGCGGAACATATCCGACGCCATTTTGGGTATGCTTACAAAAAATACCCGCGTCTGTGCGGGCGGATTTAGGAGGAGTCAAGATGGAAGAAATCACGCTCACAGGACAGTCTATCTCCGCGTTCCGGGAATTTCTGGTGGAAAACGAGAAGGCCCGTGCCACAGTGGAAAAATACGTGCAGGAGGCGGAACAGCTGCGACTGGCTCTGTGCGGCGCCCCGGTGACCAAGGCGGGTGTTCTGGCATACCGGGAGCGCCTGCAGCAGCAGTACAGGGCTCTGACGGTCAACAACAAGCTCTCTGCTGTGAACGCGTATCTGCGGTTCTGTGGAGCGGAGCACTGCGAGGTGAAGTTGCTGAAGGTTCAGCGGCGGGCGTTTCGGGAGGAGCAGCGGGACCTGACGGAGTCGGAGTACCGCCGGCTGCTCTCTATTGCCAAGGGGCGCAAGAACCAGCGGCTGTACCACGTGATGCTGACGATCTGCGCCACCGGTATCCGGGTGAGCGAACTGCGCTTCATCACGGCGGAGGCCCTGCGTGCTGGCCGGACGGAGATCCGGCTGAAGGGAAAGTGCCGGACCGTCCTGCTGCCGCAGGAACTGGCGGAACGCCTGCGGCGGTATGCCAGGGCGCAGGATATCCAGGAGGGGCCCCTGTTCCGCACCCGCACCGGGCGGCCCCTGGACCGCAGCAACATCTGGCATGAAATGAAAACCCTCTGCCGGGAGGCCGGCGTGATGCCGGAAAAGGTATTCCCGCACAATCTGCGGCACCTGTTCGCCAAGTGCTTTTATGAACAGGAGAAGGATCTGGCGCATCTGGCGGACCTTCTGGGCCATTCCTCCATTGAGACAACCCGGATTTATGTGGCAGTGAGCGCCAGGGCCCATGAACAGATTCTGGAAAAAATGCGGCTGATCGTTTAACAACAAAACAATGATTCTGTTGTAAATCGACAAAGCTCTCTCCACTACATACATTGGAATATAGTTAGTATAAAACAAAAAAACTACAAAAGCAACGTCCTTTTTTGTGGTTTGGATTTTTTGAGGATTCCAATTTTGCGGCCCAAAAGGGAAAGGAGCCGTTTCGGCCAAAACCGACTCTTCGTGCTCTGGCACCGTATTTCCAGCTGATGACAGGTTTACAACAGAATCATTGTTCTGTTGTAAATCGGAAAGAGATGGATACGGAGGAGATATTTGGAAAGCATTCAGACAGTGAAAGCGGCTTTGGAGAGGAGAGAATGCCCAATGCGTGAGGCGATGGAAACGGCACTACAGGACAGGACCGCGGCGCCGGCGGAGCTGACAGTTACCTGGGAAGAAGTCTGCCGGTATCTGGACAGCTTGGCGGCCCGGGGCCGCCGGCGGGAGACGATCCAGGTCTACCGCCCCAAGCTGGAGGCGTTTTACCACTTTCTTCCGGAGGACAAGCGGGTGGCTGCAGACACACTGGAGCTCTGGCGCGCCGCCTTGCTGCGGGAAGGCTACTCGCCCGGTACAGCCAACACCCATGTGTCCGCCGCCAATGGGCTGCTGGCCTATCTGGGGCGGCGGGATCTGCAGCTGATCGGCCAGCTGGACACCGAAGGGGAGATCCAGCCGGAGTTGAGCCGGACTGAGTATCTGCGCCTGCTGGCCACAGCCCGGAATCTGGGCCGGGAGCGTACGTATCTGATGGTGAAGGTCTTTGCCCTGACAGGGATCCGCGTAAGTGAGCTGAACCGGGTGACGGTCCGGGCGGTGGAGGAGGGACGTGTTCTGACCGCCTGTGACGGCAGAGCGCAGTACGTCCTGATTCCTGCCTGTCTGCGGAAGGAGTTGACAGTCTATCTCCGGCGGGTGGGGATCACTGCGGGGCCGGTATTCGTCACCCGAAGCGGCCGCCCCATGCGGAGGACCCAGGTGAGCGGAGAGATCCGGACTCTGTGCAGGGATGCCCGGGTGGATGGGGACAAGAGCAACCCCCGCTGTCTGCGCAGGCTGTATCAGGTCACGCAGGAACGCATTCGGGACAGTGTACAGATACTGGCCGAGCAGGCCCACGAGCGGATGCTGGAAGAGGAGCAGCTGACTGTGGGCTGGGAGCAGGGCAGCTGAGTCCTGCCCAGCCGACGCAGCAGGGGCGTGGACGATAGGGACGCACTGGATATGTGTGTGAACAATTTTTCAATGAGGTGAGGGGTTATGCTGTATCGAGGCAAGAGAGTCCGGGAGCGGGGGCGGCTCCCAAAGGGAAAGTTTCCGAAGAAGGGAGGCCGGCGGCTGGTCAGCGGGCTGCTGGCACTGGTACTGTGTCTGACCCTGGTGCCTGTGATTTACGCAGATACGGTGGTGACGGTGACAAGCTGGTATGCCGCCGGGGCATTTGAAGAGAACACGCTCTACTGGGTGGATAACAACAATGAGGACGGAGTGCGTCCCGGGGCGAATACGTATCAGCCGTCGCTGTGGTTCCGGATCGACAACGGGGAATGGATTGAGCTGAAAGGCGGGGAGGACTCGACGCTCTCCGGGGTGGGCCTGTCCGCTATGCCGAAAATGACGGTGGCCGACAACGGGAACAACACCTATACGGTCTCCGTCCCGACCGGCGTGTTGCCGGAAGCGATCGAAACCACAACATCCGATGGCTACGGCGGGGAGACCTCAACAGAATCCCGTGTAGAGTGGATCATGGGACCGTCCGAAGGGGTTGACGGCTACAGCCCGGTAGAGGTCAACAACGGCAATGTGTCGGAATATCCCTCCGCCGGGGACAACTACGGCTGGTACTATGTGCTGGAGGACGAATTCAACTTCCGCGTTCAGCTCCGCTGGGGTAATCTGGGCGGCGCGGAAGGCATCGCAGAAGCCATTTACAACAGCTTTGACTTCGTGGTGGACACCAACTATACAGCAAGCTCCCTCCGCCGGCTGCTGGCAGAGATGAAGGATCAGATGAAGATAGAAGAGGACCCTGATGGAGACCCGGACAACCCCACCAGCGGCACCGTCACCGTCAGCGGTCTGTGGAAGTACAACCTGGACGGCAGCCGGATCAACTACTCGGTAGAGGAGACCAGGGAGGGAGACGGAAAAGGCGACGGCCGGCTGGACGCCGCCGACGGCATCGCGGCGGGTGCCCTGCCCGAGGGCGACTACTTCCAGATCTCCTACGACAACTCCAGCACGCCCAACGTGGGCACAGAGGTGGGGAAGCTCTATGACGGCGGCAGCCTGTACCTGACGCTCACGGGCGTAAAGGATTATCAGGCCTCCAAAGTCTGGGAGGACGCGGCGGATCCGGATCACCGCCCGGCAGGTGAACTCCAGCTGTGGCGTTACCGAGCCGGGCAGAGCTACACAACGGCCGCGCCCGTCCGGGATGATGGGGGCAGCATTCTGACGGTCCCGCTCAACGGGCAGGAGAAACAGGACATTCAGTTTGCAGAGCTGCCCAAGTATGACTCGGAGGGCTACGAGTATATCTATGTGGTCCGAGAGTATCTCACTGGTGAGCATGCGGGGGACTACACCCAGGTATTCGGCGCGGTGGGGGAAGACGGCGGCGTGACGGACATCATCTGGGCGCTGGACGAGGATTCCGGTACGCTGAAAAAACTGACCAGCGAGGATGCAGACTTTGCACGGGAGACGAACAATACATACCTCTACAACGGGGGAACCCTTTCCAACAAGCTCTCCGGCACGGTGACGGTTAATGCGACCAAGATCTGGAAAGCAGCGGCTTTCCAGTCGGCGCTGGAGGATGTCCGGGTGGAGCTGATGCTCCAGGCCCGGCCGGTGGGCAGTGAGGACCCCTGGGAAGACACGGAGATCACCGAGACGCTGGGAACGGAGAAAACGGGAAAATTTACGGCGGAGAACCTGGGCGGCCTGTCCGTCAGCGCCAGCGCGCCCAAATACGACAACCAGGGCCGGGAGCTGGAGTACCGCTGGGTGGAGTCGGCGGTTTACCAGGGCGAGAATAAAACAAATCTTCTGGACAACAACTCGTTTACCCTGTCCGGCGGCGGCAGCCGGGGAGATGCAAAGTACCGTGTGACCGATGTGGAGAACGGCAACACCACCGAGATCACCAATGCCGTCAGCAACCAGATAGATTATACGGTGGAAAAGAAGTGGAAAAGCGGCGCCCAGGAGGGGCCGGTGACCTTCGCCCTGTACCGTACCATCGGCGAACAGTCTCTGACAGAAACATGCAAGGTTCTTACCTTTACAATGGATGCAGGTGGGACCGTCAATGTTGATTTCACGAAGGAAAACGCATTCATAGATGCGATCGACGGTGAAATTTCCATTCAGTTTTCTGAGGCCTGGAAAGCCCTGCTCCAGAACCTCCCAGAGTATGACGAAGAGGGGCGCCGGTATGAATACCTGATCCTGGAGGAGAACGGGAACCCCACCTATGAAACCTCCATCGACAGCAGCACCGGAGACTATACGACCATCGTCACCAACGGCCCGGGAGGAAGCCATCGGATCCTGGTCCAGAAGAACTGGGTGGACGACAGCGACGCCGCCCACCGGGAGCCAGTGGAAGTGACGGTGTACAGCAAAGAAGGAGATCAGGCGATTACCTTCGTCACGCTGGGCGAATCCCAGGAGGACGGAGATCCCATCTGGTACGCATGGGCCGGCATTGGAGAACTTACGCCGGACCAGGTCTACATCCGGGAGACCAAAATCGGAGCGACTGCGGTCCTTGGAACCGAAGGCGCCCCGACCGAGGGAGAGATCAACGCTCCCGGAATCACCCGCGACACTGTCCCCGGCAGAAACCATGCCTATGAAGCTACATACGACCGCGAGGAGATCGCGGGTGAGACGGTCTGCACCGTCACCAACCGCCGGCTGGGCAATGTGGACCTGACCGTCACCAAGGACTGGCGGGACGGCGGCGGAGACGGCGTGGGGGAACTCCAGGCAGCCCTGGAGAACACCTCCGGCCTCACTCTGGCCGTGAAGCTGAAGATCGCCGCCAGCGATGATACGGAAGGACAATTTAAAATCTATCAGAAAGATGGATTTGGCTATGTGAACCTGGGCGGCGGGGATGTACAGATTCAAGACAGAAGCGAAAGACGGGTTTCCTCTATTCAGCCGATTCTCACGGCAGATACGAAGTCCAACTCCCTTGACTTCTGGAACCTTCCCAAGTACGACACCAACGGCACAGTGGTGCGCTATACCGTGGAGGAGGTCTGGCTGGACGGCGGCAATGAGATCACGCTGGATCAGCTGCGGACCATTTCTCCGGAGGTCTATGCCCTGTGGAATACATACACAAGCTCTGTAAAGGAAGAATCCTATACGGCAAATGACGGTGAAAACAAGAATGACGAGCAGAAGATCACCCTCACCAACAAACGCACCGGCGTAACGGACGCTGTCTGGTACAAGCAGTGGTACGACATCTATATGTATGGCTCCGGCAGTCGTCCGGACATCTATCTGGACATTTACCGGACTGTGCATACCTCTGCTGCTGAGGACGGGATCGAAACCGAACTGATCTATCCCAGCTACCGCTGGACAAACGAGGGCCTGCTCCCGCCGGAGACGGAGGCGCCGTCCGAGGGAGCAGGCGATCCCGCGGGTGAGGAGCCCGGCACCGCCTCCGGGGATAACGGATCTGCGGACCGGCAGTATTTCTGGCGGGCCGAGCTGGAGAACTTGCCCAAGTATGACGACTGGGGTTACAAGATCACTTACTCCGCGGTGGAGCGCACCAGTGTAAACGCCTCCGACTTTGACTACGCCATTGCGGAGTACTGGACGGGTGAAACTTGTCTGGGCACGCGTGACGAAGCTGACCCGGGGATGGAGGCGGCTTACGAAGCGCAGACCACGAACCTGGACGGCGTCAACCCACCAGTGTCTCAGGATGCCAGCAGTTCTTACGCCAAATATGCCCTGAACGCAAATGGTACCTTCGTCAACCGCCTGAATAAGCCGGTCGCCATTGAGGGACGGAAGCTGTGGACCAACCTGCCCGCTGGCTATCCGGCGGTGGACCTGCCCAACGTCGCCTTCGCACTGTACCGGCGGGTGCAGGGCAGCGGGGAGGCGTTTGACTTTGGCGGAGCCCCCATCGCGACCCTGACTGTTCAGGACTGGTCCGGCCTGAAGAACTATACGTTCCGGCTCCTTTATGAGGGGAAAAATATCATCGATGACGGAGCCGGAACCGTCCGGCCGGAATCTGAAGACCAGCCAGGGCTGCCCAAATACACGGAGGAAGGCAAGCTGTACGAATATGTTCTCCGGGAGGAAGGCATCACCGGCGCCAACGGGCTGCCCCTGGACGGTACCGGCGAGGGACCCCAGGAATCGCTGGATCTGTTTGATATACAGGAGATCTCCAACACCTTCCAGGTGGAGAACGTGTTCCACAGCCCGACTGGCAGTCTGTCGGTGAAAAAAATCCTGGAACTGCCTTTGGGCGGAGATGACTTGCCCATCGCCTACCCCGCCGTGCGCTTCCATCTGTACCGGGTCTACATCCAGAACAACGGCCAGCCCTCCGCGCAGGAGCTGGTGCGGACGGCCACTTGGTCCTCGGAGGAGGTCGAGGCGGCTTACCAGCAGCGAGGAGACAGCACAACTGTTGAAACGGTTCTTTCCTTTACAGGCCTGGAGCAGTATGCGCCCAACGGCTCGCTGTACCTCTATCATGTGGAGGAGGACAAGAGCTTCCTGGGCGGCTACGATACCTGGTGCGGCCCGGGCGACCTGGAGGCCCAAGACGTCACAGGGGACGGATATACTGTCGGCGGTCTGCTGCCCCATGAAGAGCGGGAAGAGGCCGACGCCACGTTCCTGAACAGCCGGAAGGCTGTGCAGACAGAGTTCGTCACCCTCACGGGCCAAAAAGCCTGGGAGGACTTTTACGACGCCTTCGGTCTGCGTCCGGATGCCCCCTATGAAGAGGGGAAAGATGGTACATTGGTCCCCGTCATCCGGCTCACTGTGACCCGCCGCGCCGCTGCCCAGGAGGGGCAGGGCGACCCGCACATCGAGGAGAAGCTGACAGAGGGCGAGGACTACACCGTCAAGTGGACCCAGGATGCAGAAACCGGAAAGTGGACTTATCAGATCTGGGGTGCGGACGATCCGGATGCAGAAGAGCCCGGCATCTCCGCGGAAGAGCCCGCCGAACCGGGCCCCGGCCAGGGAGAGGAGACAACGCCGCCCACAGAAATGCCCCCGGAGGAGGGAAACCAGCCCGCCGATCCTCCCACGGACGAAGGGGATACACAGAGTCCGGAACCTCCGGCAGATGGGGAAGAAGACCAGAACCCGGACTCCCAGGCGGGAGACGGGGACGGCCAGTCCGCCCCGCAGGAGGAGACCCTCAGTGCCGCCAGCCTGCACAGCGATCCGGCGGATGGGGAACATGGCGGCGCCGGCAGCGTCCCGGTCACACCGACAGAACCTGCGGAAGATCCGGACCAGATCGGAGACCCCGATTCCCAGGATCCCTCCGAAGAGACGCCTCCCGCCGCGCAGCCCCAGACGGAGCTGGAAAAGTGGGCCCCCAACGGCGCCCGGTGGGTGTACACCGTGAAGGAAGAGCTGAACTCCGATCTGAAGGAAGCGTTGTATGAGCGGTACCAATATTACTTCACCGGCAATGGGACAGCGGGTGAGGACTCCGCAGACGGTGACACCATCCACATGAAGGAGCTGAAAAACTCTCTGGAGACCAGAGCCCCCTTCACCAAGCGGTGGGTGGGCAGCGATGGCGAGCCCATCACTGCCGATTACATGGACCTTGGCGAGATGTCCGTCACCTTTGAGCTGTATGTCAAGGAGGGAAAGAGCGGAGGTTGGCAGAGGGCAGCGGACTATTTCACGCAGGAGAACCTGGGAGAAGACGCGTACGAGAAACTGAAGGATGCCGGAATACTCAATGGTTTTTCGATCACATTGGAAAACCGGCATATCTATGATTCCTGGAGTGGAGCTTGTGAGAACCTGCCGCGTGTAGTAAAAAAAGACAGCGGGATTTCGGAGCTGTCCTATCGCGTGGTGGAGACGGAAATCGCTTATCAAGGCGGAGCCGTGACGATTACAGTCGATACCAGCGGTGAAGAGTTCGGATACACTGTTGCAGACAGCGGCGGCCTTTTCACGGGAATTGAAGACACCTACACGGAATCCGGAAATTCGACCACCATCACCAACAAGCTGGCGACGACCTCGCTGCAGGTGCAGAAGATTTGGACGAACGACCGGAACAACGTCTATGGCACCCGTCCGGATACAGACGAAGCCGGCAAGACCTGGGAGACCAGTTTCCTGATTCAGCGGACCACGGATCTATCTGTCGGCTGGGAAGCGGCAGCATGGGAAGCCGTCCAGGTGACCGGCGAAAACGGTCAAAAGCAGGATCTGGTAGTGACCCTCACCGGAACGGATACAGAGGGCACGGTTGAATCGCCGGTAGGGATGACGATTTCCGGCCTGCCGAAACAGAATGCGGAAGGGGAGTACACCTATCGCGCCGTGGAGCTTGAGCCAGGATATCAAATGACGAACGGAGCAGTCGATTTGAGCAGCTATGTCCTGCTCAGAGATTCCTACAACGAGGCGTACACGGCGGCCTACACCTATGGCGGGCAGTCTGACGACGGCTTCCTCACCACAGCGGCCAACGACATGCAGACCACCAAGGTCTTTGCCGGCAAGACGTGGATGCCTGCCGGCGAGGAGGGCGCCCAGGTCACCCTGCACCTGCAATATGCGGTTCCGCTGGAGAATCCGGCAGAGGGCCCGGCGTATACGTGGAAGACCCTGACGGCTGTATCCGTCACGCTGGATGGAACTACGGATCCTGATCTGGACAAACCCTATTACGAGTACGCAGAGTGGAAAGCCGTCTGGGAGAACCTCCCAGCCCGAATGCCGGGCAGCTATCTGCCGGACTCCGACTCCGAGACAGAATACCGCGTGACCGAAGCGGTCAGCGGCAGCTACGTCCAGGTGGGAGATACGAAAAAGGAAAACAAGACCGATGTGGATGGGACCTACCCTGAATTCCAATTCACCAATAAAGCTGTGACATCCCTGACAGTGGAAAAGAAATGGCACACCGCGGATGCCAAGAAACATCCGATCACAATGGAACTCTGGCGGACCACGGACAAGAACCTGATGGGGAAGACCGGCGTGGATGGAGTGGAGCAGGTCGCCGGCATGACCGCAGAGCTGTCTGCGGCCAATAACTGGCGCCATATTTTCGGAGAGCTGGACAAAGTAAACAGCCAGAACCAGAAATACTATTATTACGCCATTGAACAGGGAACCCCGGACGAGGACATGGAAGTGATCTACGATCATGGAGAACCGACGGAAACTACGGTGGCGTTCACCACTGCCATCACCAACAGGGGCTATACGGACATCCCGGTCTCCAAAACCTGGCGGGATGACAGTGACGCGCAGGGCCTTCGCCCGGAGACGCTGAAGCTGACCCTCTACCGCAGAACGGATCCGGCAGCCCAGGGCGAAGTAGCAGGCGAAGTGACGCTGTCCGCGAAAAATGCCCAGGACGGAAACGCCGATGTCTGGACATACACCTTTGAGCATCTGCCGGATACGGACGGCAGCGGCAATCCCTATACCTACTGGGTGGAGGAAGAACACCTGGAGTCGTACACTGTGACAGGGAGCGGTACGCTGGCTCTGACCAACACACTGGGCGGCAAGGAGACGGAAATTGCCATCCAGGGGCGGAAGACCTGGGTGGGTGATGGAGCGGACGACCGTCCGAACTCCATCACGCTGAGCCTCCTGCAGAACGGCACCAAAGTTGCCGAGCGGGAAGTCACCCCGAACGCCGACGGCAGCTGGACCTATGATTTCGGCAGCTGGCCCGCCTACGACGACAGTGGCCGGGCGTACACCTACACTGTGCAGGAGGAGCCGGTGGATGGCTACGGCACCCGGGTGGACGGATGGAACGTCATCAACGGAAAGGGGAACCTGACCGTCAAAAAGCAAGTGTACAGCGGTGACCGGCAGAGGGACTTCTCCTTCACCGTCACGCTTGACGACAAGTCCATCAACGGCATCTGCGGGGATATGACGTTCCAGGACGGCGTGGCAGCATTTACCCTGAAAGACGGGGAGAGCAAGACAGCCAAGGGCCTGCCCTCCGGCGTCGGCTACACAGTGGCAGAGGCGCGTGTGGACGGCTATGGGACCCGCGTCGAGGGGCACAACCCCGGGATGGTCCCGTTCGGAGACACGGCGGAAGTGCTAATCATCAATTATGACGACACGACTCCGCCGCCGGACCCGGATCCAGATCCAGACCCCAAGCCGGATCCAGACCCGGGTCCCGATCCCATGCCGGATCCAGATCCGCATCCGACCCCTGACCCGGACGAAAGCCCGGATCCTGATATGCCGGATACGCCGGACGAACCGGGGCACCCTGATGAACCGGATGACTCTGTTCCCACGGGAGACACTGCCCAGCTGGCGCTGTATCTGGCACTGCTGGCGGCCTCTCTGGCTGGCGCAGCAGCCATCGTGATTCTGGGCCGGAAGGGCAGGAAGAGAGACTGAAAAAAGCATTGAACCAACGAGGCAATCAAACCGGGGGCACGCATACCGTGCCCCCGGCCTTGGGGCCGCAGTCCTGAGAGATAGGGATCGAAACAACTTCCACACTTGACAACGGCCAAAAAATTCCGTATAATAAACTACGTTGCTTTGCGGGGCCTTGGTGCCCTGGAAGAGAGGCAGCTATCCGGGTGTAGCGCAGTTGGTAGCGCGCTTGGTTCGGGACCAAGAGGCCGTGGGTTCAAATCCCGCCACTCGGACC
>OOAG01000857.1_pt1 | contig 24928 bp, 41 predicted proteins | sample 1671461 | NCBI WGS metagenome assembly OOAG01 (sample SAMN06348159, study PRJEB24527) | human gut metagenome | biome: human gut; feature: ankylosing spondylitis patient; material: feces | host: Homo sapiens | place: China | collected 2015-10 | reverse complement strand
AGGCGGTAGAACACCATGTATGGGTTAGCATGGAAGTCACGGGTTCAAGTCCCGTTCTGTCAGCAAACAATCAAATATTTAAACTATGGTAAGAGAAATTACAGTAGACGAAAACTACCAGACAGTACGGCTGTTTGACGCTATGAAGAAAGGGGACATCTACAAGGTTCCCTACGACAAGAAACGGCATAACGGAATCAAGCTGGAAGCCTCACGCCGCAACCGTGACCTCCGCTTGATCGGAATCTTAAAGAATAAAATGGACGTGAAGTACAGGGTGTCGGCAACAGAATATCCGGGCTTCTCAGCAATTATCTGCTTAAAATAAACGCTTATGATAAATGAGGAAGTTCTGAAGATTGTTTTGAATGACAAGACTTTTGGGCGTGACACTGCTGCTGATATTGTAGGCGGTCTGTCACGATTGAGAGAGTTGGTAGGGCAAGGGCTTGTAAGGGCAGAAAAGCCTAGCAACAAACAAAACGGAAAGTGGTTCTGCAACGCTTGGGATGTGATTAAACATGCGAAATTGAAATATTAATTTAAAAAATCATATTATGAGTTTGATTAAGAAATCTAATGAATTGGTAATTCCTTCCACCGTTAAGATGATGATTTACGGTCAGGCAGGTATGGGTAAGACAACAGTAGCTTTGAGTGCACCTAAACCATTATTACTCGACTTTGATAATGGTGTGAAACGTGTAAATATGGCTCATCTTGACGGTATAGACATCGTTCAGGTAAGCTCATGGCAGGATGTTCAACAAGTATTACAGGAAGATCTTTCGTCTTATCAGACAATCGTAGTAGACACTATCGGTAAGATGATGGATTTTATCATCTCTTATAAATGTGGAACTAGGCAGCCGCAAATTAAGGACTGGGGCGGAATTAACGCTGAGTTCTCATGGATGACACGCACTCTTTCATCATTGAATAAGAATGTAGTGTTTGTAGCTCATAGGGATACACGAAAAGAGGGGGACGATACGGTATTTATCCCTGCTTTGCGAGAGAAATCCTATAATTCTATTGTGACAGAACTCGACTTGCTTGGGTATTTGGAAATGCGTAACGAGAACGGTATGCAGAAGCGTACAATCACTTTCGATCCGACATCAAGGAACGACGGTAAGAATACCTGTAACCTGCCCGGATTGATGCAGGTTCCAACGATACTTGACCGAAACGGAAATCCAACTGCCAAAAATGACTTCATTACCTCAAAGGTGATTGTACCTTATCTTAACATGTTGCAGGTAAAGAAAGAAGAAGCTGCAAAGTATGATAAGGTGATTGCTGAAATCAGGGAGAACATTGAACTTATTACTGATGCCAATTCTGCAAATGAATTTGCTTCACGCATCAACGAGTTTGAACATGTAGGCAGTTCTTTGAATATGGCCAGAAATCTGTTCTCTGCAAAAGTAAAAGCTCTTGGACTTATATTTGATAAAGAAACTAAGACCTATGCAGACAAAGCAGCTTAAATTCAAATTCTATGCCACGCTTTTGGATGCTTTTACAAGCTATCTGAAAAGTGATGCTATTTGGGAAAGGTATTGGGGATTCAGCGAGAATCCCCCACATACCCCTGAAGAGTTTAGGCAGAAGCAGTTCCAAAGCCTGATTGATACAATAAACCGTGTACCGTTCGACAGTGAAGCAGCCGACAAGGGTACAGCTTTTAATGAGGTAATAGACTGCATGATTGAGAATCGGAAATCAGATAAGGTACAGGTGGAAAGATTGTTGTCTGATATGGTTGATGGCAGACAATCGGTAGTAGGATTGCGAGCAACTTTTAATAACCGCCAGTTTGATTTTCCGATCTCCATCTGTCGTGAATTTGCCAACTATTACAAGGGTGCTTTAACTCAGCAACGGGTAGAATCAATCCTACCAACTTGCTTTGGAAATGTACTTTTATATGGCTATATAGACGAACTGATGCCAATGTCTGTTCACGATATAAAGACCACTGGTAGTTATTATGTTGGTAAGTTCAAAGATCACTGGCAGCACATGGTTTATCCATACTGTCTGATGCAGAACGGAAGTGATGTAAGGTCATTTGAGTATAATGTTACGGACTTCAAATCAACCTATACTGAAAGCTACACTTTCGTACCGGCACGGGATATACCTATTCTTATAAATCATTGTGAGGACTTTATACGGTTCTTGAATGACAACAGAGATTTGATAACTGATAAGAAAATTTTTGCAGAAGATGAGTAACCAAGTAACCGGAAGGCTGGCCGATATAGGCCAGCCCCAAGAAATCCCATCCAAAAGCGGTGGAAACCCGTTTGTGAAACGGGAATTTTTGCTTGATGCCACTACACACGACCCCTATACAGGTGAACGAAGTCAGTACGAGAACATCCTACCACTTGAAGTAAGTGGTGACAAATGTGCCGAACTCGACCAGTTTCGTATAGGCGATGTAATAACGGTTTCCTTTGCTTTGCAGGGTAGAGAGTGGACAAATCAGGACGGACAAGTAAAACGTATGGTGTCCATCCGCTGCTATAAGCTGGAACTCCGGCGCACCGGCGGCCAAACGGCGGCACAATCGGTTCAGCAGGCACCTCAACCGGCATCACCATTTCCGCAGACAATGGCACAGGCGTTTCCACCGGAAGTAGATGCGAACGGAAATCCCAAAGATGACTTACCTTTTTAGCCTATGAGCTTATTTAATCTGAAAAATGAATACGATATACCAAAATTCAAAGCTTACGTAAACAAGCTGTTTCAGGAACATGCAGTTGTGGAGGTAAAGAAGAAACTGCCTAACCGCACGCTCGCACAGAACAGTTATCTACATCTGCTTTTAGGGTATTTCGGCAGTGAATACGGTTGCAGCCTTGATGAAGCAAAGATAGACTTCTACAAAAGGACTTGCAACCGTGATTTGTTTGAGAGAAAGACGGTCAACAAGAAGGGTAAGGAAGTAACCTACCTAAGAAGTTCTGCTGAACTGACAACCGGTGAAATGACTTTGAGCATTGACCGTTTCCGTAACTGGAGCGCATCCGAGGCCGGAATCTATCTGCCGGCCGCTAATGAGCAACAGATGCTTATCTACGCACAACAAGAAATCGAACGTAATAAAGAGTTTTTGTAAAACATGGACATTAAAAAAACTTCTAAGATTATGAGTAATTCATCAGCATCCGCAGGAGGCGGAATTAGCTTTATCGGTCTGTTGACCGTCGTCTTTATTGTATTGAAACTTTGTGGCGTAATCGCATGGTCATGGTGGTGGGTATTGTCTCCGATATGGATTCCTTTTGGAGTGGCTTTGGTTCTGATTGCATTGGTACTTATTGTAAAGGTATTAAGTAAATAATCAAAAGATAAAACAAATGAAGAAGAAAAGAAAATTTCCCCAAGATGTAGCAAGATTTTTTAATCCAGAGAAGTCAATTAATCCTAATTCAAGCGGAATTCACCAAAGAGAAAATGCTTCACAAAGAAGTTGTATCTCGATATATAATGGGATGGGTACCGCTAGAAAGATTTATAATAGGTTCGGTGTAAAAAGTTATAGATAATTATGGACAAATTTTTAGGACAAGACATTCCTGAGCAGGAACGATGGCAGTTTCTTCAGGATAACGCCGATGCAGTGGAGAAAATCGGCTACACGCACCGGTTCACCCCCGAAGAACTGGCTCAGAAGAAAGAAACCTTGGCCGAGGTATCTATCACCATCAACGATGTCGAGATGGAAAAGAAAGAGGCTATGGAGAGTTTCAAAGAACGCCTGAAGCCTTTGAATGAAGAAAAACAGGAACTTTTGGACCACATCAAAAGAGGTTCGGAGTTCGTCGAGAATGAAGAATGTGCAAAATTCCTATACCATAAAGAAAAGATGGTAGGATTCTACAATAAGTTAGGTGAGCTGGTTTATAGCCGCCCAATCATGCCACAAGAAATGCAAAAGACAGTATTTAGTATTAACCGTAAAACAGGAACAGAATCATGAGTGAAAACAAAATCAATGTGGTAGTACCTAAAGAGTACAACGGTACCCCCATCGAAGTAGTATTGAGAGAAGGTAAAGCATCCGTAGCGCTTGACCCGAAAGAACCTGAAAGAGTAGTTATCAATGGAACGATAGATGCGCCTTTCAGATGGCTGGAGAAGCGTGTCGAGCTGATTAATCAGAAATCGGCACACATCATCGTAAATCGTGATAAGATGTATCTGGCTTTGACTATTGATGAAACCAATTATTACCAGACAGTAATTAGTGGAGTTTTACAGGCTTCAAAGGAAATGCAGGAGTTCGGTATCAATGCGGAAAGGAAATGGGAACCTATCAAGTTGTCCCAGTTCTTCAAGATGCACCGAGCTTTCTTCAAGGATAAATCTGAAAATATGATACTGGTTTCCACTTTGAAGAATTTCAAAGCAAAGGTGAACCAGGATATTGAACGTAGTAAGGAAGAAAACGGAAGCAAGACGGACAACTATTCGCAAGTAGTTGATTCCAATCTGCCAAAGTCGTTCAAGTTGAACATCCCTCTTTTCAAAGGTTTTCAGTGTGAGGAAATCGAAGTTGAGATTTATGCCGATGTAGATGGACGGGAAGTTTCTCTCTCTTTGGTTTCTGCTGGTGCAAATGAGGCCATTGAAGAATACAAGAACAAAGTGATTGATGGACAGATTGAAGCAATCAAAGGTGTTGCACCTGACATCGTAATCATTGAAGTATAACTGACAGCCCGGAAAGACGGGCATCTGGTATCGTGGCGGAATTTGGAAAGACGACGTATGAAAACTAAGGGACTTTTACTCCCGCAACTGTAGGTAAACGTAAAGTCGTATTGTAGGTTGCAAAAGCTCATGCAGTGTGGCTATAGACGCAATGCAGGTTCGAATCCTGCCGGTACCACAAACTAAAATTATAAATTATGCCGTATTATATCAAGAAGCCTAAAAAGAAGAAAGAAAAGCCTTTGCCGTTATTTGATAAGGCAGGTATCAAGGTAAAGAAGAAGCCGGATTTGGTGGCCAAGCTCGATAAAGTTTTCAGCCGCTATATCCGGCTTCGTGATTGTATGCCGAACGGATATTTCCGCTGTATCTCATGCGGTCAGATAAAGCCATACGCACAGGCTGATTGCGGGCACTTCCATTCACGCCGCCACATGGCCACACGCTTTGACGAGGATAACGCCCATGCCGAGTGCCGCCACTGTTTAACACCTGATAGTTTAATTCTAATGAAAGATTTCACTTGGAAGCAACTTGGTGATATTAAAGTTGGTGAAGAAGTATTTGCCTTTGATGAAGAGGTAATTTATAAAACATCAAGAAGATACCGAGTAGGGAAAGTTGTATCTGTAGAGAGAGACATCCAAGATGTGTATGAGGTAGAACTAGAAAATGGCGATAAAATAAAAACGACAGCTAATCACAAATGGCTTACACGTGATAAAATTAGCTCTGCCTATAATTGGTGTGAAACGCAAAATATGTGGATAAATGGAATAAATCTTCATGGGAAACATAAAAGTGGACCCCATACAGGTCATATTACGACTACTGTATGCAAACCATTTCAAGTGGTACTTCAAGAGACATCGTATGAAAGTGGGTGGATAGCTGGAATGCTTGATGCGGATGGTCATGTCTGTCAACAAAAAATTAAAAATCCTGATGGTACATTGAGATATGGTTTTCGTGTCGGAATCGCTCAATGTGAAAAATACATGGATATATGTGACAAAATAAAGGTCTTGTTAGAAAAGTTTACTGAAAATAAAAAAACTTGTAGACAAACAATGGAGTCTTGCGATAGACGTGGAATATTTAAAAATCAACACCAAACATGGCAGTTTTTGATTACAGGGACAAATGTTGAAAAGCTACAATTCTTAATGCGCGTTCGACCTTTCAAAATTCAAAAAGTAGATATTGAGAAATTAGGTAAACTGAAATCTCAGTACGATACAAAAGTTAAAAGTATCACTTATTTGGGTAAAATGGAGATTGTAGCAATGGAAACAGATACTCATACATACATTGCCAATGGTTATGCAATGCACAACTGCAACCGATTCAGTGCAGATCATCTGATACAATATGAAAAGAACCTGAAGGCAAAAATCGGTCAGCAGCGTTTCGACAAGCTGGCATGGAAAGCCGGGCAAACAAAGAAATGGACTGATTTTGAATTAATCGAACTCACTAAATACTATAAGGCTTTGGGAGATAAATTAAGTAAGGAGAAAGGCTTATGAGTTACGTACTACGAGATTATCAGCAGAAAGCCAGTGATGCAGCGGTAAATTTCTTTGCCAACAAAGCCAAGAAGAACAATGCCATCATGGTGCTGCCGACTGGGGCAGGGAAGAGTCTGGTAATAGCCGACATCGCCAGCCGCCTTGAAGGACACACGCTGGTATTCTGGACTGTTCCATATATTCCGCATCATTTGGACGGAAAGAGATTTCAAGAATAACTTTCGCTACGATTGGCAGTGTGGTTAATCATCCGGAACTCTTTCAGCATTTCAGGAATATTATTATAGACGAATGTCATCTGGTTAACCCGAAAGAAGGAATGTATAAATCATTCCTTTCTATGCTAAAGTGTAAGGTGCTTGGACTCACAGCTACGCCTTACCGTCTTTCATCAAGCAGGGATTTCGGCAGCATGTTAAAGTTCATCACACGTACACGCCCATGCGTGTTCTCTGAGGTGATTTATCAGGTTCAAATCTCTACTCTATTGGATATGGGTTATCTGTCAAAGCTGAATTATTATGAAATGAACCCTTTAGGATGGAACGAACTTAACCTGAAGGTGAACACGACCGGAGCCGACTACACGGATAAGTCTGTCGTAAAGGAGTATGAACGTATCGACTTCTACGGGTTTCTGGTAAGTATTGTGCAAAGGCTTATGAACCCGAAAAGCGGGGTTAAGCGTAAAGGTATATTAGTGTTTACCCGTTTTCTAAAGGAAGCTGAACGCCTTACCTGGTCTATTCCAGGAACGGCCATCGTTTCGGGTGAAACTCCCAAGAAAGAACGTGAGCGTATTCTTGAAGCGTTCAAAGCCGGAGAGATTCCGGTGGTGGCCAATGTGGGCGTACTAACAACCGGATTTGACTATCCTGAGTTAGACACCATTGTTATGGCACGTCCTACCATGTCACTAGCCCTATGGTACCAGATAGTTGGCCGCGCCATCCGTCCGCATCCGAGCAAAGAGGCTGGATGGATCGTAGATCTTTGCGGAAACAAAAAGCGATTTGGAGAAGTGAAGGATCTTCGTCTTGTAGATGGAGGCAATGGTAAATGGGCTGTGTACTCCAATAACAGACAGTTGACTAACGTAAGATTTTAAGATTATGGAAGGATATATAAAACTAAGCCGCAAGTTCTTCTCGAATGATATGTGGAATGAGGCCCGGACTTTTAGCAGTTGCGAAGCGTGGCTTGACCTGATTCAGTCAGCACGATTTGAGGTAACGCCCCGTATGGAGAGTATCGGAGGTCGAGAAGTCTCTTATACAAGAGGACAATATCCTGCATCCATAAGATTTTTATCAAAGCGTTGGCGCTGGACTGAAAGACGAGTACGGACGTTTCTTGCTTTTTTAAGAAGAGAGAACATGATAACTCTTTCAAAAGATCAGGGAATGAATATCATAACCTTGGTAAAATACAATGACTACAACGGAAATCCTACTGACACAGCAAGTGACACAAGCAACGACACAATGAGTAACACAAATATCATTCAGGAAATCAATAATTTACGTTCGCAAGTGACACAGCTAATGACACAAGTAGCAACACAGCAAGTGACACAGCCTTCCAAAGAGCCGGAAAAGCGACACACGGGTGACACAAAGCAAATAAAGGAGAAGAATATTATTAAAGAAACTACTACTGACGTAGTAGCAAAGAAAGACGCGGCTAAAGCCGCTACTCTCTCCCGGAAAGAATCCTTCTACCAATTATTGGTTCCTTATGTTGGCCAGTATCCAAAGGGAATGATTCGCGCTTTCTTCGATTACTGGAGTGAACTTAACAAGTCAGAAACCAAGATGCGCTACGAGCTGGAAAAAACGTGGGAACTTTCAAAAAGATTGGCGACATGGGCCAGTCGTGAGAAAATACCATCAAAAACTGATATAGGCGTAGTCCTGAAAGATAATTCTACAGAAAAATACAAAGACAAAGGATGGTAATATGGAACAGATAGATTTCAGACAAACAATCGAAAGGCTAAGGGACACCGGTTTCTCACCTGTACCGAACACGGTGGAGATTTCCATCCCAGATGCGAAAAAAGTCCTTTGGGCAGGTATAAAATACTTCACGGGGGAAAATGCCAGATGGCTTCCGGAATATGAAGAGGTTGCAAGCTGGCTGGCCGGCAATGGAGGTCGTGGGCTGTTGTGCTTCGGCAATTGCGGAAGAGGAAAGACCCTTATTTGCGGAAGAATTCTTCCTCTGATCCTGAATCATTATTGCCGGAAGGTGGTAAGCTGCTACGATGCACAGCAGATGAACGCTGAGCTGGACGTTGTGAAGCAAAAACACATCATCTACGTTGATGATATAGGGACAGAGAATTTAAGTGTGAAATATGGCGAAAAAAGACTTGCTTTCGCTGAGCTGGCTGACGAGGCTGAGAAGAAGGGAAAACTTCTTATCCTGACTACCAATCTTTCGATTGACGAACTGAGGGAAAAGTATGGTGAGAGAACTATCGACCGTTTGAGAGCTATAACCAGAACCGTACTATTCAGCGGTGAAAGCCTACGAAAATGAAGATCACGATCTACTGGGTTACACGTGATTGGAATCTGATCAGAAAATTACGTGACAAATATAAAATACCCCAATATACTACAGTCAATGGGTTAACCGAGGCAGAAGTAAACGAAGAAACCCTCAGCAATCTTCGCAAAGGTGAACCAAAGTATTTAATCATAAGAAAAATAGAACAATCTGATAAATCTGTGTAATATGCAAAAAGAACTGCTATTGAGAAAGCTAGATATACTGAAAAACTCCTACAAGGAAGTGAGGAAGAAGGGCAACAGTCCGGAGGGCAAGGCTATCCACGTCGAGATTGAGCAACTGGTTAAGGATATAGAAGAAGCCGAAACAGAGGAACTTATACAGAAGGCAAAAGAAGCAGGAATACTTCCAAGGCTGGAACGCATAATAAGCATGATTCAGCTTCTTTCCTGCGAGGCTAACGACCTGTTATCTGAAGCAGAGGACAGTTTTAAGAAAGCCGGGCTGATGACTGACAAGATAGTGTATATGCAGAGGGAGTATTACAAGGCAGCCAATGTCTACTTCAAGGAATTTTCAGGGATAATCAAGAAAACCAACACAGGTGATGATATGTTTAGCGACCTTGAAAATTTCGACAATATGATACGTATTTGGGCTGATTTGAAGGAAAGGCCGAAACCGAAATCCCTCATGGGAGGTTGCAAGGCTGCGGCAGGCAAGGCGAACGGACTCAGCCAGATGTGCCAAAAATGCGCTTTGACCTATAATCCTGAAACGCTTATTTGTCAGGCTTGCGACAAGTCGTTTAAGGAGGGCTTTCAGAAGGGGGCCAAATGGCTGGAAAAGAAAAGAATTGATAGAATAATGAACAAAGATAAGGAGGTGCAAAATGATAACAGAAAATGATCCGATGGTTCTACGTAAAGTTGACCTTGAGAAAAATCCAAAAGGAACAGAATTGAAAATTGCCCAGCATCGGGAACTGGAGAAATATGGAAGATATGTAGCTATTCCCGGCGATAAGTCACATACTCGAATCTTTGTAAAAAATGGTGATAATCCTGAAAAGAGAATAGCAGCGTATCTTGAGAGGATGAATACATTTAAATATAGGTGATATGGGAAGACCACAAAGTAACGGACTTGTAGAACTTGTAGATGAAAAGCCGAACTTAGATAGCAGCAGTTGGAACTGCATGGACTTTTGGCTTTTCTCTGGTAATGAAGAGGACAAATCGTGGAAAGCATCACACACCCGTTTCCTCGCTGCTAAGTCAGGAAACTGCCCTTATAAAAGTATATGTCCTCGTTATTCCAGAACGATGGCAAAGAGAAGTAAGCAACCTGTTCAATTAAAGTTATTCTGATATGGGAAAGCAGGAAAGCGTGAGCGATTTTTATCAGTATGCAAAGGATTTGGCCAAAGCAGAAAAGGAGCTGAAAATCGAGAATTGGGTGCAAATCAGCATCTGCTACGGTTACGGTCATCAATCTGTCACCCTATACACCTACGACCTTCCGCGTGAAGTGTACGAAAGACGGATGTGGGTAATCAGATGGAGGGTGGCCAGACTGCAATGCCAGTATCCGAGGAATGATGTGTACACTTCTTTTTACTATTACGACAAGCGTTCAGGAGAGTCGCTTGAAGTGAGTTCCTGCCTATCTAAACTGATTTCTGCAAAAGCCCAGATAACAAAAGCAGAACGCAGTATGAATGAATACATAGAGTACAACCGTCAGAACAACCTGTTCTTTGACGAAGACACGGACGAGGAACTGGTTAAGTTCCGGGAGAAACTGAAGCGCAAGAAACTCGAATGTGCTGAGTGTGAAAAGAGGCTTGAACAACTTGTAGAAAAACGGAGAAATAATCAATGAAAACGAAATTATATTACCTTTTCCTGGCAGTCATGTGGTGGTTGCTGGGATAGTGGAAAGGAGAAACTATGGCTGCATACGATGTAAATGGACGATGCGAAGACTGTACATTTGCAGACGCATTCGGAAGAAGCTGCCAGCATGGGATGCTTTTCCCGGTTATGGTGCTGATGGCATACGGAGATGTGTATAAGTGTCCAAATTTCGAGAAAAAGACTATTGAGCAAATTAATGAACAGATAGCTCAAAGAGAACAGAGTAGAAAGGAGAAATCATGAAAAGAGAAGATATTGACAAAGCATCGAAGTGGCATTACGAAAATTTATCTCTATACCAGGATGATGGAAATGAAGAAATATATCATGACGGTTTTGTCGATTGTGCAGATTGGATAATCCATTCAGTTTGGCATGATGCAAGCGAAACACCTATTTCCGGTAAAGAAGCTCTTGTGAAATACATTACTGGAGATTTAAAAATTAAGTATCGTGTAGATGTTTTCTGTGGTTATGAATGGAAAGAAATGTGCCACTATGACAAACTCATACAGTTTGCATACATCGAAGATTTAATACCTAACGTGGAGGAACAATCATGAAACAAGTAAAAGTAAAAATAGAGACAACAGTAGAAACAATGTTGGGTGATAAGCCTGTAAATGAATTTCTGAAGGATATTGTTGATTTGTGCCATGAAAGATTAGAGTATTCAATATCAAAAAATGAAAAATGCGGTGCTGTTTGATGAACCTCTCGAAGATGGGTAGGGGAAATTGGGAATTTCGTATTATATATTAGAGGAATAATGAATTTAAATAAAAAATGTGTTATTTGTATGAGATTTTCTATATTTGCTGTCCGAACAATAGAAATTATATTATATATAGAATAAAAAACGATGAGTATTATTCATATTGGACAAATTCAAAAAAAAGTAAATGATTTTTTTGAATCAAAGATTAATAAATCTGACATTAAAGATAATGATCCTGAAAGGGAAATTAAAATTACAGGTAGATGTTTAGCTGCATATGCTGTATATATTACTGCAGGTTGTTCTGTTGAAGAAGCGGCCTCGTCAGTTGTAGATGGCTCTGATGATAATGGTATAGATGCTATCTATTATTCTTCGTTATCTCATCAAATGATTTTGGTGCAATCGAAATTTAGTAAAGATGGAAAAGGTGAACCATCATTAGGAGAAATATCAAAATATCTAAATGGCATTAGAGATTTAATAAATCTTCGATTTGAACGTTTTAACAAAAATATTAAGTCAAAGGAATATTTAATAAAACAGGCTCTTTCAAATTATGAAACTCATTACACTGTTATTTTAATAGATACATATGCCTCGGCAGATTTAGCGAAACATTCTAAAAGGCTTATTGATGACTTATTAAATGAGTTGAATAGCACTGGGGATGAAGATTCTGATAATATTCTTGATTTTTTGAGATTAAATCAAGGGCGCGTTCATTCTTCATTAGCACAAAAAGCTGTTAGTTCTCCAATTAATGTAGAAATTGGTATTAATAATTGGGGAGTTATAAATGAACCTTTTAAAGCATATTATGGAAGTGTTTCAGCAGTAGAAATTGCTAATTGGTGGAAATTGTACAAGAATCGTCTTTTTGATAAAAACATTCGTCAAGTTTTAGGAAGAACAGACGTGAATGAGGAGATGGAAAAAACAATTAAAGAATCTCCGTCATATTTTTGGTACTACAATAATGGGATAACTATTATTGCTGATAAAATAGATAAAGCACTTGTTGGAGGTACTAATCGTGAAATAGGTACTTTCAAATTGTCTAATATAGCTATTGTAAATGGGGCTCAAACAGTTAGTACAATAGGAAAATATGCTCAACAAAATCAAACGGATAATAAACTGTCTGAAATATTGGTGCAAGTTAGAATGATACAATTAACTGATAGCCCTGATGAATTTGGTAACAATGTGACAAAATCGAATAATAGACAAAATAGAATTGAAAATAGAGACTTTGCATCACAAGATCCAGAGCAAATAAGATTAAGGTCCGAATTAGCCATAGATGGAATTGAATATAGTATAGTGCGCTCTGAAAAGATGCCATACAATATTGAGAAATATTTTAATCTTATAGATGCAACTGTTGCATTAGCATGTGCTTCAGGAAAAGTGGGTTTGGCGGTGCAAGTAAAAGGAGGTATTGGTAAATTCTATGAAAACTTGAACAAAGGAATATATAAAGAGTTATTTAATCCTCAAACAGAATGCTATTATCTTTATAATTGTGTGAAGATAATCCGTGAAATAGAGGCTATTCTACAAAGTAAGATTAAAGGATTAGGAAAGAAGTCTGGTAGAAAATACCTATTATATACACATGGGAATAGAATGATTGAAATGTTTCTTTTAAAAAAGGAATTTAAAAAATCGGAATTGAAAAATAAAGATTTTATGATAAATAAATCGGATATTTCTAAAAGTATTGATTCGATGGTCTCAATTATGGAAGATTTTATTAGGCAAAAATATCCAGATAATTTTTTGGCTACATTATTTAAAAATACCACAAAGTGTACAGAAATGGATGATTATGTTAATACAAAATGGGAATAACTGTCGAAATCTGTGGGGAAAGAACCTAATGACAATTGTAGCGTATAATATAACGACACACATTATTTATCAGTAGAAAGATTATCGGTCAAGGAACAGTGAGCATTAAAGATCGATACCAGCGTTACTATAAACCTCATGCCATATTTTTTACTGACATTTACATGTCAGTGCTTTGTCAATACCCGGTAACTGCTTTGTAGTGGTTATCGGGTATTATATTTTCAATCAATTAAAATCAAACTGTTATGAATCTAAACAAACTAAGAGATAAGGCCTACCAGTGCGCAGTAGCTCACGGTTGGCACGAAGAGAATCTAAGTGATGAACATTTCCTCTGTCTGGTCATATCCGAACTGATGGAAGCGGTGGAAGCTGACCGAAAGGGAAGACATGCAGATACCAAAAAGTTCAATCAGGAAATGGATTACTACATACACGAGATGAAGCTGTATGGAGAAAACTATGATAAAGCCTATCGTGATACGTTTGAATATTATCTTAAAGATAGTGTGGAGGACGAACTTTCTGATGCATGCATCCGGCTGCTGGATTTGGCCGGACTTAGGAATGTGGATTTGGGTGAGGTCAATTCTGATGAATTGAATTGTTCTGAAGGATTCTTCGATTGGACTTTCACAGAATCTGTTTTCTCGATGGTATGTAACATAACAGATACAGATTACATTGATACCCATTCATTCGGCAGTTTTCTTCGAGTGTCTTTAATTGAAATATTGGTTTTCTGCGTACAAAAAGATATCGACATTTTCTGGCATATCGAACAGAAGATGAAATACAATGAACTACGCCCATATAAGCATGGGGATAAAAGCTACTGACCATGAAACACATATTCTACGCCTTAATCATTCTGCAAGCCCTGTATGAGCTTGTGAAGCTATTTAGATGTAAATCCTTGTATCAGCATGTAAAAGTCTTTCGGAAGCTGGACAATACATCAAAAAGATGGTATTTGATGGCGCATCCGTGGCTTCATGTTGCATTATTCATGGATACCGTCGGGCTTTTGCTTTTGGGGATAGGATTGTTTTCAAGTCAGTGGATATGTTTCCTCGTTGTCCTAGCCATGAGTTTCAGTCAGATCCAAAAGCTGGGAGCATGGGCGATATTCCTGGATAGTCTGGTTACGGTCATCATCTACGCTTTCGCCATCCTGAACACATATTACTTGGCATAAAAAAAGGGAGCCAGCCCACACGATTAGAAGCCAACTCCCACACACGATTATGATGCAAATATACTAATTCATTCTAAAACTATCGTGTTATGACAAAAGAATTTTCATCAATCGTGGAGTTGAAATCAATACGTGAGCAGAAATCAAGATTATCGGAAAGAGAGCAGGAGCTTTCATTGCCGGTGCTGACTGATCTGTCGCTTATTCCGGAGATTTATGACTGGTTCAAGGAACTGTTGGCTGGGATGGACTGCCCGCCCAATCCTGAGAGCGTCACCCAGCGAAAGAAGTTCCTCTTCATCGTGTTGTTCCTCTTCGCCCCCAGCGTGTTGGCCGGCGGACGGCTGCCGAACGGTATTCGGGCAGAAATTTCCGGCGTGTTCCCGGATGTGTCCCCGTGTGTAATTTCAAACAATATCGCCGATGTTTCCTTTATCTACCAGCAGTATAAGGATTTCCGGCAGGATATAGAGTATCTTTACAATCAGATTTTAGAAAGGCTGAAGGTCAAAGGACTAATCAAGTCGTTGTGACTTGCTTTCATTTTAGTAAAAAAGCCGGAACACTATGTTTCCGGCTTTTTATTACATCTAAAATCTATTTCTAAATGTAATTTCCGATCAAAAAAATATTCGAGATATACATTAAATCCATCTACGGCTTCTAAATAATCTTTTTGTAAATCTTGGATATTATCATTATACTCGTTAATTATTTTTTTTGCTTTTTCTTCAGTATCAACTATCTTTCTTTTGTAAGAATCACTTTTGAAATGATTTTGTATAAGATTAGAGTAAGTAATATTTACGTTGTAGAAACGAAATACAATGCTATAAAGGAAGTTACTTAATTTATTGGATGTATTATATATTCTATAAAGTTCCTCTTCAGCTTCTTTATTAGGATTATAAATAATCAATAATCTAAATAGTTTGCTTCTCTGTAAAATATAATTTTCTAAATCACATAAATATTGATAACTAACATCAGGGTTTCCTAAAGTATTAGAAATACGAGATATTTTCATTCGATATAAATCCAGCTCATCTAAACAATTTAAATAGTTTACGAAGCATTCATTACGTTTATACAAATATTCGGTTTCTCTTTGTTTTTTGGCGCTTATTTCATTTTTTACTGATTCTATTTCTTTAGTAATTTGTGCTATGTCTTCCTTTGTTGCAAGGTTTTTCCCTTTTTCTCCTTCATAATTTATATCACGGGAGTCCTCTTTCATAGCAAGGTTTTCTCCTTTTTTCTTGTTATATCCTTCCCATATAAGGAAAATTCCAAGCAATAATATTTCTAAGATTAGTCCAATCCATTCCATACTTACTCTCGTTTCTTTACATTGATTTTTTATATAATAAGCCCCGAACCATATAAGGAACGGGGCTGAAATAGTTATTTATAGATGTAATTATATCTTAGCTCGGATTCGTTATCCTTGTAACTATATGAAACACATATTTTATTTATAGTGCCATCTTCATTATAAAAATAGTCATAATATGTCCAAGAATCTGAATATGATTCCTTTTTCGATTTTCTTTGAATACGACCTGAAGAGTCATACTGGTATTCATATTTTTGCTCTATTGATTCTTTTCCAGTATCCCCATTTATATAAGTTTCCTGAAGTAAATTATCATGTGAATCATATTCAAAAATGAAGCTACCAAACAGAGAGCCATCATCAATATTTGTTTTTTCTATATAGATATTTTTCCCTTCATACCTATATTCGCTTATATAGCCAAAATTGTTGCTAACCCAAATGTCTTTTTCTACTGTTTTTATCAATCTTTTTTGACTATCATATTCGTATGTCCATTCTTCATTCAGGTTTCCATCGTCATCATATACCAGCATGCGTGACACGGAGTCAATGTTGTTATATTCATATTTACGTTTTTTTTCAAACAAAGTAAACGTATATTCGTTCATTTCCACCACACGCTTTTTGTCGTCGTATTCATATTTGTAATTGCAATCGATCCTACTATCCAATAAAGCGTTATAGTAGTTGGTGGATTTTTCTTTCAATGTTCCGTCTGTATTATAGATATATTGTTCGTAAAGTTCTCCATATTCATCTATCTCTCCAAATTTCTTTTCGTGTTCGTTTATTACAATTTCAGACAGAACTCTATTCCCATTGTTTCCTCCGGGTTCTCCATCACCATTGCTACTGCACCCCACAAAAAACAAAGTCACCAGTATAGGCAGTATAAATAACATTTTCTTCATTTTACTTTGGTTTTATTGATTAAACATTCAGTTCCGACAACTTCCTTAAATCCTCAAACGAGTGAACTTCATAAAGAGTTCCTTTCACCTTTACATAACCGTTTACTTCGGAATCAGGAGTATTTCTTACAAATAGTTCTGAGATATCCACTCCTAAAGCATTAGCGATACGCTCTAAAGATTGTAATTGTGGATAATCACCTCTCAATGTTTTATTAAGACTAATATCAGATATACCCATCTTATCCGCTAAATCTTTTTGAGTAAAACCCTTAGATTGACAGAGTTCTTTTATTCTTGTTCTAAAATCCATAATACTATATAGTTTTATTGCACAAATGTATGTATTTATACTAAGTAATACAATGAAAGTCCTAAAATAAATCTAAGCAGTTTTATTCTTAACATAAATTAAGTATTTAAATGTTGCATTATTAAACTATATAGTATTACTTTGTGGTGTAAAATAAAACGAAGTAGTATAATTTAAACACATACGATTATGAAGACTATTAGTAGTGATTACATTAAAGAGATTAAAGAACAAATCAGAGTTATCAATGATGCTCTTAAAAGAGTTCAAGAAGCTGAAAAGGTTCAAGAAACAACAGTTAATGCACGTGAGTATGAGAAATCAAAGAATGAAGCTATAGATGCAAGTGCAGATGTGATGATGGCGTTAGAAGAAGCCGTAAGACTTGCATCAGGTATGGGGTGCGCTACTGGTCTGTATGACATAAACAAGTACCACAAAATAGTAGAACTTGATTTTAGAGAATCACACAAGTAAGTTTAACCAGCAGGGCGAAAGCCCTGCATAATCCCACACACGATTATGAATACATATTACAAATTTTGTCCAAACGTATTTCTTGCTAAATGCGATGCTAAGCATGAAAAAGGTGAAACCATTCTTGTAACCACCAAATACGGCAAAGAAAATGAAAGTATAGTGTTTACTGATATTTGAACGTGATGGCTTCTACTATTATTCGATCGTTCGTGCTGATGGCTTTAACGTTCAAGAATGGGCAAAGCGAAAAGCAGAACGCCGGTTGGATTGGGCCGCCATTGCAGAACGAAAGAGTGAAGAATACTTCAAAGCATCAAACAAAGACAGTGATTTTCTCTCGCTGGGTGAACCTATTAAAATTGGCCATCATAGCGAAAGACAACACAGAAAAGCCATTGAAGATGCCTGGAATAATATGGGTAAGAGCGTAGAGTTTGACGAGAAAGCCAGAGAGCATGAAAGAATAGCCCAGTATTGGGCAAACAAGGCTGACACCATAAATCTTTCAATGCCTGAAAGCGTGGACTACTATGAACATAAGTTAGCAGCAGCTAAAGAGTACCATGAGGGGCTGAAATCCGGCAAATATCCACGTGAGCACTCATACTCTTTGACGTATGCAAAGAAAGCGGTAAACGAAGCTCAAAAGAATTTTGATTTGGCAAAGAAACTTTGGTTATAAACCCGGTAGCCTTCGGGCTACCACTATTTAAGATGGTTATGAATGAGAAAGAAATCCTACAAGAAATAATCAAGTGGCTGGGTAATGATACCAGCTACTTATCTACAAGAACAGACTATGCCAGAGGATATAAGGACGGTATAGAACAAGCAAAAATGATAGTTGGAAGTATTATCAATGAGCACGCCCCTGAACTATTAGCAAACAATTAGCAAATTGTTTCGTATGCGTTGAATTGTTATTCAAAATTGTCTTCATAATGGGGTATCTTTGTATAGATACCATCGCGGGTTAGAGCAGTGGGCAGCTCGTCACTTTGACTTGGTGAAGGCCGGTGGTTCGAATCCATCACCCGCAACTAACATTTAAACTTTACACGATTATGGAAATACTTACGCTTATCATCAAACAGAAGTTCTTTGACGAAATCTTGTCGGGCAAGAAAACACAAGAATTCAGAGAAATCAGGCCTACAACCCAGAAGAAATACTGCCAGCTTGACGCTGATGGGTATTGTGTCGAGAAAGACGGGGTTTTGCAGCCTAAGTATTACGATGCCATCCAGTTCTTTGTCGGCTACAATAAAGACAGGGCCAGTGCACTGGTAGAAGTCAAAGGGGCAAAGATCGAACTGTTCGAAGATGAGAATCACAACTTTATTGAATATACCTATCAAGGTGAGATATACCTGGCCGCACAGGTCGTTTATGACCTTGGCCGAGTAATTGAAAAGCATGTTTAACCCTTTAAAACTTGTTGTTGAGTCAGAACAAACAGAAGTACATTTTCAACGAGTAACTACCGCGGGGGCCGCACTGGATTGACAGACCCCAACACCGGTAGAACTTCACAGGGTGGGAGATACATTACCCGCCGGCAGCAGTATTATAACGTCCGTACAGGACTTGGCATGAGTGGCGGATAATGACACTGCAAGAAAGGACATACAGCTATATTGACCTCGTCAGACAGAAGACTGACGGGGTTTTGCTGTTTCTGTCCTTGGGTAAGGATTCTTTGGCCTTACTTGACATGATCTATCCGAAGTTTGAAAGGATAGTCTGCGTGTTCATGTACTTTGTCAAAGGATTAGAGCACATCGAAAGATGGATTGGATGGGCAAAAGCCAAATATCCGAGGATAGAGTTTGTTCAGGTGCCCCATTGGAACCTTACCTATATTCTTCGAGGTGGTTTGTATTGTGTGCCAAACCCGAAAGTGAAACTTTTAAAACTGGCCGATGTGGTGAAGTCCATGCAACTCAGATACGGACTTTACTACACGTTCTTGGGCATGAAGAAGGCCGATGGCATGAACCGCCGCCTGATGCTGAAAGGCTATGAAGCCAACGGGTACGAGAACAACGGTATGTGCTACCCTTTGGCAGACTGGACACAGAAAGACATCCTGTCCTACATGAAGCAGAACGGGCTGCCGGAGCCTGTCAGGTATTCGCTGAAGGCCAGTTCTGGTGTAGGGTTCAATTTGGATTGTATGTTATGGCTGGAGAAGAACTACCCGCAGGACTTACAGAAAATTTACAAGGTGTTCCCGATGGCTGAGAGAATCCTTTGGGAACATAAAAACAAACAAAATTAATAGGAGGGACACAGAGTCAGAAGAAAAAGTTTAAATGATATTAATGCTCAAGCTGCAAGATTAAGAGCTCAGCTACAAGGAGCACAACGGTATGCAGATGGCAGTAATAGAGCTGCAAGAATTTCACAAGCAGCCGCACAAGCAAGAAGGGTTCGAGGAATGGGACTGCTTGGAGCAAGAGATTCGTCAGGGAAATTGAGGGATAGAACGACTCGGATTGGTACAGGCCGATTCGCTAATGCAAACGGATGATATGGAACTGAGCAAATACATAAAGAGTGAATCGGTGGAACTTAACCGTTCCGCCATTCACTTTGCAGATTATAACCCCAGGAAACTTTCTGAGGAAGCCCGAAAGACGTTGAAGCGGGGTATCAAGAAGTTCGGTCTTGTTGGTGGAATAGTAGTCAACAAGCGGACCGGACTTACTGTCGTGTCCGGCCACCAGCGTCTGACGGTTATGGATGAACTCCAGAAGTTCCCGGGAAATGATTACATAATCCGTGTCGATGTGATTGACGTGGATGAGAAGCAGGAAAAAGAGTTGAATATCCTGATGAATAACCCGAACGCACAAGGAGCTTGGGACTATGACGCTTTGGCCCGGTTAGTTCCGGACATTGATTACCAGGATGCAGGTCTGACTGCCGCCGATCTGAATATGATTGGTTGTGATTTTCTTCTCCAGACAGAAGAAGAAAGTTCTATCGCGGAAGCTTTGGAGGATATGATGGCTCCAGTAACTGAACAGAAAGAAGCCGAGAAAGTCGCCAAGCAGATGGAAAGAGCCGAGAAGGTGGCCCACATGAAGGAAGTCAAGCAGCAGGTGAAAGATGCGGCCCAGAAGCAGGCACAAGATATGGACGCTTATCTCATGCTTTCCTTTGATACGTTTGAAGCTAAGGCAGCTTTTTGTGAAAGATTTGGATATGATCCATATTCCAAGTTCATCAAGGGTGAGGTATTCGATGAACAGGTAGAAAGAATTGAATGAGAAATTAAAACAAGGAGGGATGCCGAGTTAGAAGGAAAACTTATAGCCAGTTGTATCAACAGTCAAGACGAATAATGTATAACGCTGGAAGGCAATACGGGCTTGGTACAGATAGGCAAAGGAGTATAAGAGACAGAACGAGGTCTATAATGGAAAGATATGCAGCGAGAATAGACAGTTATTTCTCAAAGAGAGGAATTGATGTTTATGGCAATAAGCCTGTTTCTCGCCGTATTTATATGGGTAACAATAACGGATGATTTGGTTATGAAAAGTGAATCTCAAAAAAGCAAACATACAGGACGAAAGCCCAAATTTGACTACAAGAGTGAGGAGTTTCTCTCTCAGGTGGAAACGTATGCCAAGAAGGGATTCACGGACAAAGAAATCGCTTTTGCTTTAGGGTTATGCCCCCAGACATTTTGCGAGAAGAAGAGTGAGCACTGCGAATTAAGCGAAGTGTTAGCGCGCGGGCGTGCAACCATCACCGCTGCTGTGCGTGCGAAGTTCCTTGCTATGGCTTTGGGTGGTATCAAGACCAAGAGTACTGTAGTCAGGAAGTTGAAAGACCAGGACGGTAATCTTACCGGTGAAGAAGAGCTTCAGGTTAGTGAAAGCGAGCTGGCTCCCAACCTTCAGGCCATGTCCGTCTGGCTTTATCACCACGATGAAGAATGGAGAAAGGTTGAACGCCGGCAGGACGAGGACGCCGATATTCCAAAGGATATTGACCACGGAATTCCTATTGACTCATGGATTAAAGACAAGCTGAAATGATTGTTCCTCAAGAAATATATCATCCGTTATACACTGACAATGAGAAATTCATTATTCTCATCACTGGTGGCCGTGGATCGGGAAAGTCTTTCAACGCTTCTACCTTCATTGAGCGATTGACATTCGAAATGACTCCGGTGGAGAAGATTGTCCACCAGATTCTATACACCCGTTATACGATGGTATCTGCCGGCATGTCTATCATTCCGGAAATGATGGAAAAGATAGAACTGGACGGCACCACGAAGTATTTCAAGACCACCAAGACGGACATCGTAAACCGGATGACTGGCAGTCGTATCATGTTCAGAGGCATCAAGACTTCTTCCGGAAATCAGACGGCCAAGCTGAAATCCATTCAGGGTATCACGACATTTGTCTGCGATGAAGCGGAGGAATGGACCAGTGAGGAAGAGTTTGACAAGATTATGCTCTCCATCCGTAAGAAGGGAATCCAAAACCGCATTATCATTATTATGAATCCCTGTGACTCCAATCACTTCATCTACAAGAAATACATTGAGAACACTCATCGGCTGGTGGAGATTGACGGTGTTCAGGTTCAAATCTCAACTCATCCCAATGTTCTTCACATCCATACGACGTACTTCGACAATATCGAGAACCTTTCTCCTGAGTTCCTGAGAGAAGTCAAGGAAATGAAGGAGAAGAATCCGGAGAAGTATGCTCATGTGGTTATCGGACGATGGGCAGACGTGGCCGAGGGTGCCGTGTTCAAGAAATGGGGTATCGTGGATGAGTTCCCAATGTGGTGCAAGAAGGTGGCTATCGGGCTGGATTTCGGTTATACCAATGATCCTACAGCAGCTATCCGGTGCGGTATCGTAGACAATGCACTATATCTGGATGAAATAGATTATAGAACTGGATTATTATCTGGGGATATTATAAAAACCTTGCGGCCTTGGAATCTGAAAGTGATTGCCGACAGTGCGGACCCGCGACTCATTCAGGAAATCCACAACGGAGGTATCAAGATTTATCCAGTAGAGAAAGGACAAGGTTCTGTCAATGCCGGTATAGACAAGATGCAGGGTATGGAAATTTTCGTTACTAAACATTCGTACAACCTTCAGCGGGAGTTCAGAAATTATGTATGGGCAAAGGATAAGGATGGAAACTACATCAACGAGCCGGAAGACCACGATAATCATGGTATAGACGCTGCACGTTACTATGTACTGGGTGAACTGCTCGGCAGGATTATGAAACCCAAAGACATTTCAGGAGTATTTGGACATTAAACTTTGAAATATGACTTTAGAAGAAATTTTAGCTATGCCGGAAGTAGAGAGAAAAATCTACTATTTGAAGAAAGGACGAAAGACCGAGCAACCAAACGCTCACGCCCTTTACAACGACTGGAATCCGAACAAGCACGAGATAGTGATTGATGAGGAAAAATATCCGAAAATCAAAATCACGACTCAGCCTGAGAAACGGATCACAGACCCGACAACAGGTAAAGAATATGTTGAACCGGCGGTGAAGAAAGAAGTTGATCCGAATAGGATAGCACTTCCTATCGAGCAGGATATAGTGAACATTCAGACTGCTTTCACAGTCGGAACGGAACCGGTGCTTGACTGCCAGCCGGATCAGTCGGAAGAAAGTCTTCTTTCTGCCTTGAAGCAGGTATTCAAGAAGAATAAACTGAAATACCAGAACAAGAAGGTCGTGCGGGCGTGGCTGGCCGAGCAGGAAGTGGCCGAGTACTGGTATGTAGTGAAAGATGACGGTTTCTGGGCAAAACTTAAACGCAAAATTTCCGGAATCTTTGGCAAGTCAAAGCCGGAGTATCGCCTGAAGAGTGCCATCTGGTCACCATTTCGAGGTGACAAGCTCTACCCATTTTTCAACGATCAGGGGGATTTAGTAGCTCTCTCTCGTGAATACAAGAAAAAAGACTTGAATGATGTAGAAATCACCTGTTTTATGACTATCACCAAGGATATGGTTTACCAGTGGGAACTGACGAGTAACTGGGCCGACAAAGGTTCTTTCGCACACGGGTTCAAGAAAATGCCGGTGATCTACATGTATCGTCCGGAAGCATATTGCGAAAAGATCAAATCTTTACGGGTAAGGTTGGAGAAACTACTTTCTAGTTATGCGGACTGCATCGACTATCATTTTTTCCCGATCCTTATGTTGTTTGGGAATGTGGAGAATTTCTCCGGTGAGTTCAAGAACCGGGTGGTCGAACTGACCGGGGAGGGAGCAAATGCCCAGTACCTTACCTGGTCGCAAGTGCCTGACACCATCAAGTTTGAGGTAGAAACCTTGTTAAGTCAGATTTACGGACTGACCAATACTCCCAGAATATCATTTGACTCCCTGAAGGGTACAGGTAATGCTGTATCCGGTGTGACTTTCGATTATGTATTCATGTCTACCCACCTGAATGTGGAAAATTTGAATGAAACAGTAGGGGAGTTCATGCAACGGCGTGTGAACTTTCTTGTTTCTGCCTTGGGTTCTGTGAATTCAACTCTTGAAGCAGCCTCCGAGACCATCGACGTGGATGTGCAGATGCAGCCGTACAAACTGGAGGACATCAAGGATAAGATTGACACCGCCATCAAAGCTAAGGACGGTGAAATCTGGTCACAGCAGCGGGCCATCACCTTTGTGGGGAACGTGGATTCGGTTTTGGATGAGATTGAAGCCATCAAGGAAGAGCAGGCAGAGAAGCGGAAGAACGACATCGAGAAACAGAAACAGCTTTCCTCTTTGAAAGGAAACAGATCAGAATCTTAAAAATAGAACAATTTAGTCAGAAAAATTGCGGGGTTTATACAAAATGAACTGGCAAAATTTTAAAATATAGACTAATATATAGCGGTATCCTTATGGTATCGCTATTTTTTGTATGATTTGTTTTTAGATTCATATCAATAATCTTATATATTTGTGCGTATGTTTAACTTTAAAATATAAAAGAGTTATGGGAAAACCAATCAAAATGGGAAATGATGAGTTTATCTTGTATTGTCGGAAACAACATAAAGGAGATGATAAAAGTACGGCTCAATTGGGAAAACTGATTTGGGAATGGATTCGAGATAAAGCTAATGGTAAAAAAATTGGCAAACGAGAGAATTGTGAGTGGGGCGATGAATCAGATAACGTATCTGTTACAGGACTCCCGTACACCGCTACACAATTTGAATTTGATCGTGACTACCTTCCTGCTTTATATGACTATCTTGATACCTTATAATAATTATAGTAAAAATACGAATATTTACTTCTTTATTATTCGTTATTTTACTATATTTGCATCGTAATTAAGTCTTAAACGCTATGAGCTACAAATCAGTTAAAGACGTTG
>OOAG01000849.1_pt1 | contig 25087 bp, 10 predicted proteins | sample 1671461 | NCBI WGS metagenome assembly OOAG01 (sample SAMN06348159, study PRJEB24527) | human gut metagenome | biome: human gut; feature: ankylosing spondylitis patient; material: feces | host: Homo sapiens | place: China | collected 2015-10 | reverse complement strand
AAAAAAGAGAGAGTATATTTCGGATATCTATAGCTCATATTCCCGGAATTATGGTCCGAAAATAAACGATCATGTATTTTATGTGAATGTGAGTTATCGGTTCAACTGGGGTAAAAAGCATACATTTAAGCAAATAGAAATAGAGAAGACAAGAAACTCCGCCATATTGAAAGCAAATGAATAATTAATTATAGATATGATTTTTTCGGAAATCGATAAGGTTCCTTGTCATGTTGCATGAAACGAGGGGTTTCATTTGCAAGATAATGTTGTTGGTATCTATTTAAATTCATTACTTTTGTAGGAAAGAAAAACAAAAAATGTCATGAAAACATTCGATCAACTAATCATCACGACCGGTTTTTTGGCGTCTGCCTCTCCTGCGATGGCAGACGAAAAGCCGGAAGCCGACTCTGGACGCCCGAACATCCTTTTCATCCTTTCCGACGATCATACCTCGCAGGCGTGGGGAATCTATGGAGGAATACTGAGCGAATACGTGAAGAACGAGAATATCCGCCGCCTGGCGGCCGAGGGGTGCGTGCTTGACAACTGCTTTTGCACGAACTCGATCTCCGTGCCCAGCCGCGCGGCTATCATGACAGGCGCCTATAGCCATCATAACGGGGTCTATACGCTTGAAGACAGGCTCGATCCGGCTTTGGACAATATTGCGAAACGCATGCAGGAGGGAGGGTATCAGACGGCCCTTTTCGGCAAATGGCATCTCAAGACGCAGCCGTCGGGTTTCGACACCTTTTCGGTTTTTCATGACCAGGGGGAATATTGGGACCCGCTTTTCAAGACCGCGGAGGGCTGGATAGACGATGATAAAGGGAAAAGCGGCAAGGTGGAGAAGGGCTTCTCGACCGACCTGGTGACCGACAAGACGATCCGGTGGATCCGTTCGCGCGATAAGGACCGACCCTTCATGATGTGTTGCCATTTCAAGGCGACGCACGAACCGTGGGATTTCCCCGAACGGTTGAAACATATTTATGACGGAGTCACGTTCCCCGAACCGGCAAACATGATGGAGTTCGGGCCGGAAGAATCCGGGCGTACGTTCCCCGGACAACCGTTGGAAGATATGGCCCGCCGATGGGGGATCGCCTCGAAAGACCCGGATTCCTGGTGGTGCAAGTATCCGGAACTGCCTTTCTCCATAGAAGGAATGGGCAAGGAAGATGCGCGCCGGAAAATCTATCAGAAGTTGATTCGCGACTACTTGCGTTGCGGAGCGGCCATCGATGACAATATCGGCCGCCTGCTGCGTTTCCTTGACGAAGAGGGGCTGTCCGAGAATACGATCGTAGTCTATGTCTCCGACCAGGGTTATTTCCTCGGCGAGCATGGCTTTTTCGACAAGCGCATGATGTACGAGGAGCCGCTTCGCATGCCGTTCGTTATCCGCTACCCGAAGGAGATCCCGGCCGGGACGCGCAATTCCGACATCATCCTCAATATTGATTTTGCCGCTACGCTGGCCGACTATGCCGGGGTGGGCGCCCCGTCGTGCAGCGAAGGCCGCAGCTTCCGCGACAATCTGAAGGGCGAGACTCCGCGCGACTGGCGGCAGTCCATGTACTATCGCTACTGGACGCACCACAAGATCCGTCCCGCCCACATGGGCATCCGCAACCATCGCTACAAACTGATGTTCCTCTACGGCGATCCGCTGAATGCGACCGGATCGGATAAGGCTCCCGTCACGCCGTCGTGGGAGTTCTACGACCTGCTCGCCGACCCCCACGAAGACCATAACGTCTACAATTCCCCCGCTTATGCCGGTGAAATCGAAAAGATGAAGCGCGAGCTGCTGCAACTGCGTCGCGAGGTTGGCGATACCGATGCCGCAACGCCCCGGATGCAGGAGATACTGGATAAATATTACTGGTAAGAGACAGGAATGCTGGTAAAATCGAAAGATCATCCATATTTATAGGCTTTTTATCTATTTTCTTTTTAGATGAAAAGGCTTTCCTTTGCCCCATATCTTAATTCGTAATGATCATGAAGATGAAAATAATGACACATTTTTGCAATTGCGCCGTTCTCGCGCTGCTGTCTCTTGCCGCCTGCACGGAGATTCCCGGTGACAAGAGCAAGCCTGAATGGAAAGAATCTGCTTCGGGAGTATGGGAAATATCGGTCGGTAAACCCGAAAAGTTGAATCTGCTGAGTGAACTTGGCCTGCATCCGAAGTGGGATGCCATCAATGCGATGCCGAAAGCCGATCTGCCTGTCGACCGCGACGAGATCCGCTTCGAGGAAGTGGACGGCAAAACCTATATTCGTTTCCCGCTTGACAAAGGGGAAAAGATATTCGGGCTCGGCCTGAACTTCAAGACGGTCGAACAGCGCGGGCGGATCCTCGAACTGCATGTCGACCATTATGGAGGTAAGGATAACGGACGCACTCATGCGCCGGTTCCCTTCTTCGTATCCAGCAAAGGTTACGGAGCTTTTATCAACTCCGCCCGCTATATCAAAGCCTATGTCGGAACCGGTGTCCGCAAGGATACGAAGAATCCGCCGGAGGTGCAGGACCGCAATACCGATCCCGGTTGGAGTGCGCAGCCCTATTCCGATAACCTCGAATTTCTGGTTCCTGCCGAAGGCGTCGAGGTGGTGCTGTTTGCCGGACAGGACATGCAGGATGTCGTGCGCCGTTTCAACCTCTTCAACGGAGGGGGCGTGTTGCCTCCGAAATGGGGGCTGGGTTTCTGGCATCGTGTCCCGACTCTTTTCACTGACCGGCAGGTGCAGGACGAGATTGCTGAGTTCCGGAAACGGGGTTTCCCGCTTACCGTGATCGGTCTCGAACCGGGCTGGATGAGCCGCGCCTATCCTTGTACCTATGAATGGGATGCCACCCGTTTTCCCGAACCTGGAAAGTTTGTGAACGACCTTTTGCAGAAGCATATCCGCACGAACCTCTGGTTCAATCCCGGTGTCTCTCCGGAATGTGAAATAAGGGACTCCATCGAGCCTTACACGGCTTCCCATACGGAATGGAACGGCCTGGTTCCGGATTACCGGATGCCTGAGGCACGCCGGATCATGCTGGATCATTTCAAAAAGCACCAGTTGGATTTGGGTGTCAGCGGGTATAAGATGGATGAGAACGACGGCTACGACAACTGGTTGTGGCCCGATGTCGCCACCTTCCCTTCCGGTACGTCGGCGGAACAGATGCGGCAGATCTACGGCTCCCTGATGCAGCGCATGACGACGGATCTGTATCACGAGAAAAACCAGCGCACCTACGGGCTTGTGCGTGCCGGGAACGCCGGAACTTCCTCCTTCCCGTATGTGATCTATAACGATTATTATAATCACCGCGACTTTATCACGGCGCTGATCAACAGTTCGTTCATCGGCGTGCTGTGGACACCTGAAGTCCGTGCCTCCAAGACTTCTGAAGAATGGTTGCGCCGCATGCAGACCGTTTGTTTCTCTCCGGTCGCCATGCTGGATGCCTGGGCGGACGGGACGAAACCGTGGTCTTTCCCTGATGTGGAGAAGCAGGTGAACGAAATCTCCTTGCTCCGTATGCGCTTGATTCCGTATCTTTACACCGCATTTGCCGGTTACGCTTTCGAGGGGACGCCTCCCATGCGCGCCATGAACCTCGAACCGGGCTACGCCGCCGATGAACAGATTGAGAAGGGCAAGCTCGACGGGACGGAGAATCCGTATGCTATGGCGGTCAAACGTGAGGTGAAGGATCAGTTCATGGTCGGCGAAAACCTGCTGGTAGCTCCTCTCTTTGCCGGCGAAACCGAACGGAAAGTCATCCTCCCGCAAGGCCGATGGTATGATTTTTATACCGGAAAGTTGGCAGGGGAAGGCGAAGTCATTACCGTTTCTCCCGGCCTCGACCGTATTCCTGTTTATGTGAAGGATGGCGGGATCGTCCCGCTTTGTCCGCCTATAACTGAACTGGACGGTACGAAACTTCCGCTCGAGATCCGCCATTACGGTTCCAAGCCCGGTACTTTCCGCCTGTATGACGACGACGGGGAAACCTATAATTACGAGAAAGGCGAATATACGTATCTGACCATCACGGTCGATGTCGCTCCGGACGGTAGCAAACAAGGAAAAGTCTCTGTCCCGGAAGGCCGCGAGATCTGGTCGTATAATGGAGAATATACGTTCCGCTATATGACGGAGTAGTTATCCTTTCTTCATCTTTTTATACTCCCGCGGCGGCATCCCCATGATCTTGCTGAAAAGGCGGGAGAAATAGTAGGTATCTTCGATGCCGATCTTATAGCAGACCTGGTTCACCTTCATGTCCGTAAAGTCAAGAAGCTGGCAGGCCTGCTGTATTTTTAGCTGGTTGAAGTAGGCTAGCGGTGCGTAGCCCGTCCGCTGGCTGAACAGGACAGAGAAATGGGAAGAAGAATAGCCCGTGTGCGCGGCGATTTCCTGCAACGTCAGCTTTTTCTCGATGTTCTCCTTCATGAAATGGATGGCAGCCGTTACGATATCGTTCTTTCCCGTTTCGTGGCGGACGGCGTCTCGGTACTGTTGCAAATAGCGCAATGTCCCGAGGTAGTGGTAGAAGATGGAGCAGGCGTAGAGCAAGTTTTCATGGCTGTACCCCATCTCCAGTGTCCGGAGTATCTCTTCAAACATATCGATCCGGTTGCTGATGCGGGAGTGCATCCCTGGTTTGATCTCTATCGGGCGTGTGCACTGGCTGGCGAAATGGGGAGCCAGCTTTCCTTTAAAATGAATCCAGTAGATCGTCCACGGCTCTTCCTCGTTGGCCCCGTAAGCGTGCGGTTTCCCTGCCGGCAGGATGAAATATTGGTTGGCGGTCACCTGGAATTCCTCTCCTTCCGTCCGGTACCAGCCCGATCCCTCTATACAATAGATGAAAACGAACTGCGTGATCGGCTCCTGCCGTTCCCGGAAATGATGCCACGCTTTCGGATAGTATCCGATATCGGTAATGTGTAAAATGGAGGAAATAGGATCTTCCTCCATTTCGTGAATAATGGATTGTGGAAGGACAAGTGCCCGTTCTCCGCTGAAACCGTCTTTTCTTTTGATCATGATATGTTGATTTAGGAATGATGCAAACTTACGATTAAAATCGGAAGATTGTCCATCTATATCGACCTTTTATCTATTTATTTTTCTTCGGAAAGGTATTTACTTTGCATTTGTATCTTAATCATTCAATATTAACAAGTAAATGATGATTTATGGGTGAAACTTGTCCCCGCGTCAAGCGCGGGAACGGGACAAATCGATAAATCATCATTTACCGCAGATAACTTAATTACTAATTATCATGAAGCAAACAACAGGCTATTTATTATTGATCTGTCTCGTCTCGGCAATGGGCGGATTACTGTTCGGTTACGACTGGGTGGTGATCGGAGGAGCCAAGATATTTTATGAACCCTTTTTCAACCTGGAAGGTTCGGCAGCCCTTCGCGGATGGGCAATGAGCAGCGCACTGATCGGCTGTTTAGTGGGAGCTTTGCTTTCGGGTGCTTGGAGCGATCGCTACGGGCGTAAGAAAATGTTGATCGCGGCCTCTTTCCTTTTTGTCGCTTCGGCCGTCGGGACTGGGGCAGTGGACAGTTTTTTCTGGTTTGTTGTCTACCGCATTGTCGGAGGATTCGGTATCGGTATTGCATCGAATGTCTCTCCGGTTTATATAGCCGAGGTTTCCCCGGCATCCGTCCGTGGTAAGTTTGTTTCGCTCAACCAGCTGACGATCGTGTTAGGTATTTTGATGGCTCAGTTGGCGAACTGGCAGATCGGCGAATATTTTACGGCCGGCAGCGAAACGCTGAGTGCGGAAAGTATTGAATGGGCCTGGCGCTGGATGTTTTGGGCCGAGTTGGTTCCGGCGGGATTGTTCTTTGCCCTCTCCTTTGTGATTCCCGAAAGTCCTCGCTGGCTGGCTACGGCCGGACGGTCTGACGAGGCTGGTAAGATCCTCGTGCGTGTAGGCGGTACGGACTATGCTGGGCAGACACTCTCTGAATTGGGACAGTTGAACGAAGACAAGAAAGAAAAGGCTAACTGGGGAGCGTTGTTGCAGCCCGGTGTGCGCAGTGTACTGGTGATCGGGATCGTACTAGCTGTTTTCCAACAGTGGTGCGGGATTAATGTGATCTTCAATTATGCGCAGGAAATCTTTTCAGCTGCCGGTTATGCCGTGTCTGATGTCTTGATGAATATCGTGGTGACGGGTGTGACGAACGTGATCTTTACGTTTGTCGCCATCTATACGGTGGATAAATGGGGGCGGCGCACGCTGATGTTTGTCGGTTCGGCAGGTCTGTCGGTGATCTACTTTATTTTAGGGACCTGCTATTTCTTAGGAGTAAGCGGCTGGCCGATGTTGCTCTTGGTCGTTTTGGCGATTGCCTGTTATGCGATGTCCTTGGCGCCGGTGGTCTGGGTGGTGCTTTCCGAAATTTTTCCTGTCCGCATACGCGGGATGGCAATGGCGCTTTCCACTTTCTTTCTTTGGGTGGCTTGTTTCTTGCTGACCTATACCTTCCCGATCCTGAACGAGGCGGTCGGCGCTTCGGGTACGTTCTGGCTGTATGCCGGGATCTGTTTGGCCGGTTTCCTCTTTATACGGGCTAAACTCCCTGAAACCAAGGGCAAGACACTGGAAGAACTGGAAAAAGAATTAACGAAATAAATTAAGAATATGGCAGTGAATGTAAAAGTTTGGGAGGAAGATATCCTTCTTCCTACATACGGCATCGGTAAACCGGAAAAGAATCCGATGTTCCTGGAAAAACGCGTGTATCAGGGTAGCAGCGGGGTGGTCTATCCCTATCCTGTGATTGAAAAGATCGAAGATACCTGTGAGGACAAGTCCTATCACGCCGTGTATCTGGAAAATGAATATATAAAGGTAATGATCCTGCCTGAATTGGGGGGGCGGGTACAGATGGCGTACGATAAGATCAAGCAGCGTCATTTCATCTACTACAACCATGTGATCAAACCGGCTCTGGTCGGTCTGACGGGGCCTTGGATCTCTGGTGGAATCGAGTTTAACTGGCCGCAGCACCACCGTCCGAGCACGTTCCTTCCGGTGGATTACTCGATCGAGAAAAAGCCGGACGGCAGTGTGATTGTTTGGGTTAGCGAAAGGGAACGGATGTTCCACCAGAAAGGTATGGCCGGGTTCACGTTACGTCCGGGCCGTGCTGTTCTGGAAATACAAGGGAGGGTGTATAACCCGACTCCTGTTCCGCAGACGTTCCTTTGGTGGGCGAATCCGGCGGTTGCCGTGAACGATCAGTACCAGTCGGTCTTCCCCGGCGATGTGAACGCCGTGTTCGATCATGGAAAGCGGGATGTCTCGCGCTATCCCATTGCTACGGGAACCTATTACAAGATGGACTATTCGGCAGGTGTCGATATCTCCCGCTATAAGAATATTCCCGTGCCAACGTCCTACATGGCGATCCGTTCCAGATATAATTTTGTCGGCGGCTATGAAAATGATACCCGTGCCGGTGTCCTGCACGTAGCCGACCATCATGTCTCTCCGGGCAAAAAGCAGTGGACTTGGGGAAACGGCGATTTCGGGCAGGCCTGGGATCGCAATCTGACGGATGCGGACGGCCCTTATATCGAACTGATGACGGGGGTCTACACTGACAACCAGCCGGATTTCACCTGGTTGCAACCGTATGAAGAGAAGACCTTCACCCAGTATTTTATGCCGTACAGGGAATTGGGAGTGGTGAAGAATGCTTCTTCCGACCTGTTGATGAACATCGAACCGGAAGGCAATGTTTCCCGCTTGAAAATCTTCGCTACTTCGACGCAGAAGGATTTGCATATCGTGGTTATGAAAGGAGAGAAACAAGTCCTGGATATCATTCGGGATATCACGCCTGAAACGATCCTTGAAGAGTGGGTTCCGGTCGACACCCTGACCGGTGTCCGCGTCTCCATCTGCAATTCGAAGGGGAAACTCCTTCTGTCTTGGGAACCCGAACCTAACGAGATAAAGGAAGTTCCCGAACCGGCAAAAGCCGCTCTCGATCCGAAGGATATCCGGACGACGGAACAACTTTACCTGACCGGTTTGCATCTTGAGCAATATCGTCATGCGACCTATTCCGCAACCGACTATTATGAAGAGGCGCTCAGCCGTGATCCGGACGATGTCCGCAATAATAACGCAATGGGATTATGGCTGATCCGCAAGGGGCAGTTTGCAAAAGCCGAACCTTATTTGCGTCGTGCTGTCAAGACACTGACGGAAAAGAACCCGAACCCGTATGACGGAGAGCCTTTGTATAATCTCGGATTGTCGCTTAAATACCAGGGCAAGACGGATGAAGCCTACGACTGTTTCTATAAAGCCTGTTGGAATGCGGCTTGGCAGGATGCCGGATATTATTCGTTGGCCCAGTTGTCCGCTTCGAAAGGCAATTGGGAGGAGGCTTTGTATGAAATCGATAAATCCCTGCTTCGCAACTGGCATAATTTGCGCGGCCGCCATTTGAAGGCTGTCGTTCTCCGCCATCTCGGACGTGTGGACGAGGCGTTGGCTTTGATCCGGGAATCCCTCGCGATCGACCGCTTCAACTTCGGCTGTAGTTTTGAAGAGTATCTGTTGACGGGCGAGAAGGCTGTTCTGGATGACTTGCTCGTACGGATGCGTTCGGAAGGGCATAACTACGAGGAATTATCGCTCGACTATGCCTCTGCCGGCTGCTGGGAAGAGGCTCTGAAAGTGGTTGAGGTGGCTTTCGAAGTCGTTGTCTCGGAACGCACATTGCTGTATTATTATAAAAGTTGGTTTTTATTATCCTTAGATCGTCTGAAAGAGGCCGAAATGGCGATCTGCGTTGCCGAGCATCAACCGGCTGACTGTTGTTTCCCGAATACCCTTGAAGCGATCATGGCTTTACAGGCGGTGATCCGGTTTGCGGATGTCGCACCCAAAGCCCATTACTATTTGGGTAACCTGTGGTACGACAAACGACAGTATCCTGAAGCTGTAGCCGAATGGGAGAAGTCGGTCGAACAGGACGATACGTTTCCGACAGTTCTTCGTAACTTGTCACTGGCCTATTTCAACAAACTGAATAAACAGCAGGAAGCAGTGGTTCTGCTCGAAAGGGCGTTTAAGCTGGATATACGGGATGCCCGCATCCTGATGGAGCTCGACCAATTGTATAAGCGCCTGAACCGTTCCCATGCCGATCGTTTGGACTTGTTAGACAAGTTAAAAGATGTGGCTTTCTCCCGTGATGACCTTTATCTGGAATATGTCACCTTATTGAACCAGCTAGGACGCTACGAGGAGGCGATCCGCATGATCGATGCCCGCCGTTTCCATCCCTGGGAAGGAGGAGAAGGGAAAGTCCCAGCACAGTATCAGTTGGCACGTGTCGAGTTGGTAAAAGCCTGCCTGAAAGCCGGAGAGAATCAAAAAGCATTGGACTTGATCGAAGAATGTTTCATCTATCCTCATAACTTAGGCGAGGGGAAACTCTATGGCACCCAGGAGAACGATTTCAATTACTACAAAGGTTGTGCCTTGCAAGCATTGGGACGTGAAGCCGAGGCCCGCGAACTGTTCCTGGCCGCCAGCATCGGGAATAGCCAGCCGGCAGCCGCCATGTACTACAATGATCAGAAACCGGATAAGATCTTCTATCAGGGATTGGCTCTCCGTAAGTTAGGACGTGAAGATGAAGCCCGCGGCCGCTTTAACCGGCTGATCGACTTTGGTGAAAAACATTTGTTCGACACTTTCAAGATGGACTATTTTGCCGTTTCGCTTCCTGATCTCCAGATTTGGGAAGACGACATGGACAAGAAGAACCGCATCCATTGTAACTATCTGATGGGGTTGGGGCATCTCGGACTCGGCGACCTCGACAGGGCAGAACGCTATTTCCGTATCGCCGCCGGAATGGATAACAACCACCAGGGAGTACAGATACATTTGAAAATGGTCGGAAACCTTATATAGTGTAATGGACGGACTGATAAATGAATTACTTAAACTGATAGGATTATGAAGCAGGTAAACATCTTTTTATTGGGGGCCTTGATGAGCCTGGTATTCTTTCTGTCCTGCAAGGAGACTTCTTCCGAACTGTCTCTGGCAGGTGAGTGGCAATTTGCTTTGGATCCGGCTGATGCTGGAATAGGGCAGGAGTGGCAGAAGAAAGGCTTGGCAGATGTTGTCCGTCTGCCGGGGTCATTACAAGAGCAGGGGAAAGGCGATGATGTCAGCCTGGATACCCGGTGGACCGGACAGGTTGTCGATAGCTCCTGGTATAATGCTCCCGAATATGCCAAATACCGGCAGCCGGGTAATATCAAAGTGCCTTTTTGGCTGAATCCGGACAAGCATTATGTCGGTGTAGCCTGGTATCAGAAGAAGGTGAATGTTCCTTCCGGTTGGGAGAACCGACCGGTAGTGTTCAGTCTTGAACGGACGCATTGGGCGACCACTCTCTTTTTGGACGGCAGGAAGGTCGGGGAGCAGAACTCCTTACAGACTCCTCACCGCTATCTCCTTGAAGGGTTGGATGCCGGTGAGCATACTCTTACGCTGCGTGTGGACAACCGCCTCTATGCTGACGTGGGGATAAATGCGCACAGTGTCTCCGACCATACGCAAAGCAACTGGAACGGCATTATAGGCGATATGAAACTATCGGCAAAACCTTCTCTGTATATCGGATCTGTACGGATCTATCCGGATATAAAGAAGAAACAAGCGTTGGTAAAGGTACAACTGAAAGGAAATACCGGGAAAGGAACTACTACGGTCGTTATGCAGGCAGAAACATTGGAAGGTAAAACCGTCGGTAATCCAGTCCGTTTCGCTGTAGAGGCGGGAGAGGGGGCGCCCGCTCATGCAGAGGCTACCGTTGATCTGGGAGAAGAAGCCCGGCTTTGGTCGGAACATAGTCCGAATGTTTATAAAATGAAAGTCTCCCTGGAATCCCCGGATGGCATCGATGAGGCAAGCTACAATTTTGGTTTCCGTGAGTTCAAGGCAAACGGTACGCGTTTCGAGATTAACGGGCAGCCTGTTTTCTTACGTGGTACGCTCGAATGCTGCATATTTCCACTGACAGGGTATCCCGCCATGCAAAATGATTATTGGGCGAAGATCTACCGTACCTGCAAGGAATACGGCTTGAATCATGTCCGTTTCCATTCCTGGTGTCCTCCGGAAGCCGCTTTCCATGTGGCTGACAGTATGGGAATCTACCTGCAAGTGGAATGCGGTGGATGGGCGGAAGTCGGTAGCGGCAAACCGCAGGATCAGTGGTTGAAGGAAGAAAGTGATCGCATCCTTGAAGAATACGGCAATCATCCTTCTTTCTGCATGATGGTCTATGGCAATGAACCCGGTGGGGCGGACCAAGTGCGCTATCTTTCCGGCCTGATCGATCACTGGAAGAAGAAAGATCCCCGTCGTGTCTATTCAAGTGCCGCCGGATGGCCTTATGTGGAGAATGCCGATTATTGGAACACCCCTGATCCGCGCATACAGGCTTGGGGCGCAGGCATCAACAGTATTATCAACCGCGAGGCTCCCCGGACGGATTACGATTTTGCCGGTAAGATCCGGTCGAATATGCCGACTGTCAGCCATGAAATCGGGCAGTGGTGTGTCTACCCCAACTTTAAGGAAATAGAGAAATATACTGGTGTACTGAAAGCCAAAAATTTAGAAATATTCAAAGAGACTTTAGCTGGGAAAGGCATGGAAGATATGGGAGAGAAATTCCTTTATGCATCCGGTCGTCTGCAGACCCTCTGTTATAAGGCGGATATCGAAGCGGCTCTCCGTACACAGGGTTTTGCCGGTTTTCAACTGCTTGACCTGCACGATTTTCCCGGACAGGGGACGGCCTTGGTAGGTGTGCTCGATCCTTTCTGGGACGAGAAAGGGTATGTGACGGGTGAGGAATACCGTACGTTCTGCAACAGTACTGTTCCGCTGGCTCGTTTCCCGAAGATGGTCTGGTTGAATAATGAAAAACTGGAAGTTCCGCTGGAAATAGCCCACTTCGGCGAGAAGCCGCTTCCCGAAACAACGATCCGCTGGACTGTTTCGACTGCGGATAAGCAGGTATTGAAGGAAGGCTCTTTCACGCGTGAGATACCCTTCGGCAATTGTATTCCGGTCGGGACGATTGGCTGCGACCTTTCTGAGATCGAAGAACCTTCCCAACTTCTCGTCTCTGTCCGAATTGGAGACACGGATATACGGAATCAGTGGAATATATGGGTTTACCCGGCAGTGAAAAAAGAGGTGAGAAATCTCCCGTATATCACGACACGCCTGGACCGGATGACACAGGATAAACTGAATAAGGGTGAATCTGTCCTGCTGCTGACTTACGGGACTGTTCCGCCTGAAAAGGGAGGCGACATAGTCGTCGGCTTCTCCAGTATCTTCTGGAATACGGCTTGGACCCGCGGACAGGCTCCGCATACACTTGGTGTCTATTGTGATGCAAAACATCCGGCATTGGCTGCTTTCCCGAATGAGGGAATGAGTGACTACCAATGGTGGGATCTGATGAACCGTTGCGATGCCATGATCTTGGATGACTATCCGAAGGATTTCCGCCCGATCGTCCATATTGTCGACGATTGGTTCACGAATCGCAAACTCGGAATGCTTTACGAAGCCCGTGTCGGGAAAGGCAAATTGTTGGTTTGTGGCGCCGACCTGCAAAACGATTTGGATAAACGCCCGGCGGCAGCCCAGTTCCGGCAAAGCCTTTTGGAATATATGGCATCCGAATCGTTCAACCCGTCGCAGGAGTTAAAAATAGAAGACGTATTATACACTAAATAAAAGTAAAGAATGAAAAGACTCTCTATGTTGTTGGTCGGCCTGTTTGCCTGTCTGACGGTTCAGGCGGCACAGACCGACCGGATGGATCTCTCCGGCCTGTGGCGTTTTCAGTTAGACCCGATGGGATTCGGCAAGACCCCCGGATCGGAATTGTATTTGAGCAAACTGACGGAAACAATCGAGTTGCCCGGTTCTATGGATGAAGGGGGCAAGGGGATCCGGAATATTGTGGCCCATGTGGATCGCCTGAGCCGCAAGTTCGAATACTGCGGACAGGCGTGGTATCAGCGTGAAGTCGTGATACCCGAAGAGTGGGAAGGAAGAGAAATTATTCTCTCGCTGGAACGCTGTCATTGGGAGACAGCTGTCTTTGTGGATGGCGAACCGGTTGCAACCGATGAACGCCTTTCCACTCCGAACCGCTTTATTCTGACAAAACAGTTGACACCCGGTTTGCACACGCTGACACTTTGTGTCGACAACCGCCTGAAATACCCGATGGACCAGTGGAATCACGGGACAACCGAATACACGCAAACCAACTGGAACGGTGTTGTCGGCCGGATGGAGCTCATCGCCAAACCGTCCTGCTATATCGGGAAGATGGATATTTATCCTAACCTTGAAGCGAAGAAGGTTAAAGTATGCCTTGCCCTCCACGTTTCCGGAAAACAGGCAGAGGGAGAACTCACCCTCCGTATCCGGGAGAAAGACGGTAAAGAGGTCTGCCGGACAGTAGTCCCCGTGTCTCTTTCCGGCAAAGATGAGAAGATCGAGCAGGAGCTTGCTTTAGGCAGGGACATGAAACTGTGGGACGAGTTTTCTCCTGCTTTATATGATTTGACTGCTACTCTTGCGACGGAGGCAGGCGAGGATACTTGCACGTCTGTCTTCGGTATGCGCCACGTGGAACAAGGCCGGCATCATATCCGTGTGAACGGTCGCGATATTCACCTGCGCGGTGTCCTGGATTGCTGCGTTTTCCCGCTCACCGGCTATCCGGCCACGGATGTGAAGGAGTGGAAACGTATCTTCAACACAGTGAAAGATTACGGTATGAACCACGTCCGCTTCCATTCCTGGTGTCCGCCGGAAGCCGCTTTCGATGCGGCGGACGAATTGGGACTGTATCTGCAAGTCGAACTTCCGATGTGGATCAAGGATGTCGGGCAGTACCCGGCTCGTCGCGATTTCTTCGAGAAAGAAATGTATGCCATATTAGACGAATATGGCAACCATCCTTCCTTTATCCTTTTTTGCAACGGTAATGAGAACGAAGGCAATTTTGCCGTCCTCGAAGACCTTGTGAAGAAGGGACAGGCTCGTGACAACCGTCGTCTCTATTCCGCCTCTACAGCTCGCACGCATGTGAAGTCTGATCAGTATTATGCCTCTCACGTGGCTGCCAATGTCGGAGAAAAGAACAAACGTTGGATCACTGTCTACGAAGGCAAACCTTCCACTGACTGGGATCGCAGCGAAGAGTCGGCCATTGATGTGCCGGTCATCGCACATGAGACGGGGCAGCGTTGCATGTACCCTAATTTCGAGGAGATGAAGAAGTATACAGGCGTTCTCGAACCTCGTAACTTCAAAGTTTATCAAGACCGTCTCGCCAAGAACGGCATGCTGCATCAGGCGGGTGAGTTCTTTCGGGCGACAGGTGCACATACCGTACTTCAGTATAAAGAGGTGAACGAAGCGTTGTTGCGTACCTCTACTTCCGGCGGTTTCCAGTTGCTCGGTCTTTCGGATTTTCCCGGACAAGGGAGTGCCTTTGTCGGTATCTTGGATGCCTTCTGGGAAAGCAAAGGGTTGGTAACCCCTGAGAAATACCGTGAATCATGTGCTCCGATCGTCCTGCTGGCGCGCCTTCAGAAGCGTGCTTACACAAATGCGGAGACCTTTACTGCGAAGATGGGCATCTATCATTTCGGTCCCGAAGCGATCCGTAAAGGGCAGTTGACTTGGCAGCTCGAAAGCGAAAGCGGAGAGATTGCGGCAAGCGGCAAGCTGGGCCATAAGGAGATCCCGTTCAGTACGGTCGATTCTTTAGGAGTTATCCATATCCCGTTGGACAAGATCACGATTGCCGGACGCTACACCCTGAAAGCGCGTATTGCCGGAAATATCCGTAACGAATGGGACATCTGGGTCTATCCTGCCGTCAAGCAGCCTGCCTCTGAAGGTTACAAATATGTCCGTCGGTGGACTGAGGCTAAGGAACTCCTTCAAAAAGGCGAGAACGTCCTGCTGATCCCGGACAGTTGTGCCGGACGGAAGACACATTTCGCCAGCCATTTCTGGAACCCAATCATGTTCAACTGGAACCCCATGATCGTAGGGACGCGCATTGAACACCGGCACCCGGTTTTCCGCGACTTCCCAACCTCTTACTATGCCGATTGGCAGTGGTGGGATATTCTGAACTACGCCACGGCAGTCGACTTGACCGATATGCGTGCCTTGACCCCCGTTATCCAGAGTGTCGATACCTACGAGGTTAACCGTAAGCTCGGTGTCTCGTTTGAAGCCCGTGTCGGTAGCGGCAAGCTGTTTGTCCTTGTGGTCGATCCGGTTAAGGATATAGAGAAACGCCCGGCCATGCAACAATTGCTGACATCAGTCCGCAACTATGTCGCTTCCGACCGTTTTGCCCCGACTGTTACCCTGCAACTTTACGAACTCGATGCTTTGTTCGACTATAACAAAATCCGGGAGACGGAAACTCGTTCGGACGAAGCTGTCAAGCAGTTATTAAATCAATAAACCGTATCTTTGCAGGAGACAAAGAAAGAATAATATCGATTTAATACGAATGAAAAAGGAATTTTGGCTAACTTGCATAAGCGCATGCCTATTGGCTGCCTGTTGCGAAAAGGAGTCACTGCCTGTCACACCGACAAGCAGTGACTTGCAGTTTGGTCACTTGGCCAAGACTTGGGATGAAGGAATCCCGTTGGGAAATGCCACAGTAGGAACATTAGTCTGGCAACGCGATTCTGTGCTACGTTTTTCGCTGGATCGAACGGATCTCTGGGACTTGCGCCCGATGGATAGTATTGCAGGACCGAACAATCGTTTTGCCTGGGTCTGTGAGCAGGTGAGGAAAGGAGATTATCTGCCGGTGCAGAAGAAGTTCGACCACCCCTATAATGCTTTGCCTGCCCCGTCTAAGATACCGGGGGCGGCTTTGGAGTTCCCGTTGAATATCGGAAAGGTTTTTTCCGTACATCTTTTCCTCAATAATGCCCTTTGTGAGGTGCTTTGGGAGAACGGGACGAAGTTGCAGACGTTCGTGCATGCCGACGAACCGGTCGGATGGTTTGTCTTCGAGAATCTGCCGGATACGGTTTCGCCGGAGATCATTGCACCCCGCTACAGCAATCCGGATGAGGTCGCAGGCGACAACTCGCATGCCGGTCCGGCCCTGGGACGCCTCGGATATAAACAGGGGACGATACAGAAGGAAGCCGGTACGACCACTTTCCATCAGGAAGGGTGGGAAGGCTTTTCGTACGATGTGGTCGTCCGTTGGCAGCAGAAAGGCGGCACGCTCAGCGGCGTATGGAGCCTGACCTCTTCTTTGGCCGCCGACCGGGCCGACCAGGAAACGGCAGAGGCGATGGAGCGTGGCGTGGAGGCAGACTACCGCTCGCATATGAACTTCTGGAAAGGCTATTGGACACAGTCGTCCGTCTCGCTGCCGGATACGCTCCTGCAGAAACAGTACGACAACGAGATGTACAAGTTCGGGGCGGCTGCCCGCGAGGACTCTTATCCGATTTCCCTTCAGGCAGTCTGGACGGCCGATAACGGGATGTTGCCGCCCTGGAAAGGAGACTACCACCATGACCTGAACACACAGTTGAGCTATTGGCCTGCCTATACCGGCAACCATTTGCAGGAGGGGATGGGCTATCTGAATACCCTCTGGGAACAGCGTGATGTGTATAAAAAATATACCCGAGAGTATTTCGGGACGGACGGGATGAATGTTCCCGGCGTTTGCACCCTGACCGGCGAGCCGATGGGCGGATGGGTACAGTACTCCATGTCGCCGACGGTCAGCGCATGGCTGGGACAGCATTTCTATCTGCATTGGAAGTATTCGGCCGACCGCATTTTCCTGAAAGAGCGGGCCTACCCGTTTCTGAAGGACGTGGCGACTTATCTCGAACAGATCTCCACAGTCGATGCTGACGGAGTACGCCGGTTGCCGCTGAGTTCCAGCCCGGAAATTTTCGACAACTCGATCAATGCGTGGTTCAAGGATATGACAAACTATGACCTTTCCTTGATGCACTTTGCTTTCAATGCCGCTTCCGAGCTGGCTTCCGAATTGGGGTTGGCAGACGAGGCTGCCCACTGGAAAGCGATCGGTGCTCAACTGCCCGATCTGAACCTGGATGAAGACGGGGCTTTGACCTTTGCAAAAGGTTTCCCTTACGACCAGTCGCACCGTCATTTCTCCCACGCCATGTCGATCCATCCGCTCGGCCTTGTTGATTGGAGTCAGGGCGAGAAATCCCAGGAGATCATAAAAGCGACCTTGAAGAAGCTACAGGATTTCGGGCCTGATTACTGGTGCGGCTATTCCTATAGCTGGTTCGGGAATATGAAAGCTCGTGCCTTCGACGGGGAAGGGGCTGCCGATGCACTGCGCACCTTTGCCGAATGTTTCTGCCTCCCGAATACGTTCCATGCGAACGGCGACCAGACGAAAAGCGGAAAGTCGAAATTCACCTACCGTCCGTTTACTTTGGAAGGAAACTTCGCCTTTGCCGCCGGTATCCAGGAGATGCTGCTCCAGAGCCATACGGGCGTTATCCGGGTGTTCCCGGCTGTACCGGTTGCCTGGCAGGATGTATCTTTCGACAAACTGCGTGCCATGGGCGCTTTCCTTGTCTCGGCCGAAAAGGTGGCGGGGCAGGTGCGGCAAGTCCGTATCTTGCCCGAACAGGGCGGGACGTTGCGTCTGGCTATCCCTGAAGGATGCAAAGTCGCTTCCGTAACGGGCAACAAGGGAGATAAACTGGAGAAGGAGGGAGTCCTGATTCTGGAAACAGAGAAAGATAAAACAGTGACAGTACAATACAATTAACTTATATGAAACACGTAAACAAGATTTTAGCAGGATTGATAACCTGCTGCGTTATCCTCCTGTTCTCAGGATGCAGTCCCAGACAAGGGGAGAAGCACGATTTTTCTATCGGGAAGGGAACCTTCCTGCTGGATGGCAAACCATTTGTGATTAAGGCGGCGGAGATACATTACACCCGTATCCCCGCCGAATACTGGCAACATCGTATTCAGATGTGCAAGGCACTCGGCATGAATACGATCTGTATCTATGCGTTCTGGAATATCCATGAGCAGAAACCGGGCGAGTTCGATTTCAAGGGGCAGAACGATATTGCCGCTTTTTGCCGGCTGGCCCAGAAAGAAGGCATGTATATCATGTTGCGTCCCGGCCCTTATGTCTGCTCTGAGTGGGAGATGGGCGGACTGCCCTGGTGGTTGTTGAAGAAGGAGGATATCAAGCTCCGTACCAACGATCCCTATTTCCTCGAACGGACGAAGCTGTTCATGAACGAGATCGGCAAGCAGTTGGCCGACTTGCAGGTGACCCGGGGCGGGAATATCATCATGGTACAGGTCGAGAACGAGTATGGGGCATATGCTACCGACAAGGCGTATATCGCCAATATCCGCGATGCGGTAAAAGCAGCCGGCTTTACCGATGTTCCTTTGTTCCAGTGCGACTGGAGCTCTACTTTCCAGTTGAACGGTTTGGATGACCTGGTCTGGACGATCAACTTCGGGACAGGAGCCAATATCGATGCCCAGTTCAAGAAGTTGAAAGAGGCACGCCCCGATGCTCCGCTGATGTGCAGCGAGTTCTGGAGCGGATGGTTCGACCATTGGGGACGCAAGCACGAGACGCGCGATGCCGGGGTGATGGTTTCCGGTATCAAGGACATGCTGGACCGCCATATCTCCTTCTCGCTCTATATGGCGCACGGGGGGACGACTTTCGGACATTGGGGCGGTGCGAACAGCCCGGCCTATTCCGCCATGTGCAGCTCCTACGATTATGACGCCCCGATCAGCGAGGCGGGGTGGGCGACTCCCAAATACTACAAGTTACGTGAACTGCTGACACAATATGCCGATTCCGGTCAGGTCATACCCGATGTCCCGGCAGCTTATCCTTTGATCGAGATCCCGGCGTTCACCGTCGGCGAAGTGGCTCCGCTGTTCGACAATCTGCCTGCTCCCCAGGCTTCGAAAGAGATTAAACCGATGGAGCAGTTCGACCAGGGTTGGGGAACGATCCTTTACCGGACGACTCTGCCTGCCGTAAAGGAAGGAACGACCCTGTTGATCGATGAGGTGCATGACTGGGCACAGGTCTTTGCCGATGGCAAACTGTTGGGCCGTCTGGATCGTCGCAGAGGTGAAAACACGGTGGTTCTGCCGGCTTTGGCAGCAGGAACGCGCCTGGATATCCTGGTAGAGGCGATGGGACGTGTCAACTTCGATGTTGCCATCCACGACCGTAAGGGGATTACGGATAAGGTGGAACTGATCAGCGACACCGGCAGACAGGAACTGGAAGACTGGCAGGTTTACAGCTTCCCGGTCGATTACGCTTTCGTACAGGACAAGAAGTATGCAGCGGGAGACAAACTCGACGGACCGGCTTATTACCGGACTACTTTCGAGCTGGATGAAGTCGGAGACGTGTTCCTCGACATGCAGACTTGGGGAAAAGGTATGGTTTGGGTAAATGGAAAGGCGATGGGCCGCTTCTGGGAGATCGGACCTCAGCAGACTTTGTTTATGCCCGGATGCTGGTTGAAGAAGGGAAAGAACGAGATCATCATCCTCGACCTGTTAGGCCCGGAAAAGGCTGTAGTGGAAGGCCGGAAGGAACCGATCTTGGATATGTTGCGGGCTGAAGCCCCGGCTACCCACCGTGAAGAGGGGCAGACGCTGAACCTGAAAGGTGAGAAACCGGTTGCCAACGGTGCTCTGAAACCCGGAAACGGCTGGCAGGAAGTGAAGTTCGGCCAGACTGTCAAGGGCCGCTATTTCTGCCTCGAAGCATTGGATGCACAGGATGGCAAGGACAATGCCGCTATGGCCGAGTTCTATTTGTTGGACGAAGACGGCAAGCCGCTCCCCCGCCAACATTGGAATATCTCCTATGCGGACAGCGAAAGCACGCAGTGGGGTAACTTCACTGCCGATAAGATCTATGACTTGCAGGAATCTACCTATTGGAGCACGAAGCAGGGAGACAAATATCCGCACCAGGTCGTGATCGATTTGAAGGAAGAGCAGACGATATCCGGTTTCCGCTACCTGCCCCGTGCAGAAGAAGGATTCCCCGGCATGATCAAAGGATATAAGGCGTATGTGAAAGCTACACCTTTTGCGATGTAATTCTGTCTTCGCTCTTCCGGGCTAGCACAGGAACGAATAAAAGAAAAAAGGTTATAGGGAATTTTATTTTACCCTATAACCTTTTTTCTTTTACGTTTATAACGTATATGATTTTACCTTACAAGGTATATACTGTTTGTGGACGAGCCTTAGAAGATGTCTATTCCAGCAAGGGCGGCAGCCTCCGTACGGGCGGCGATTTCCGCTGCTTCCACTTGGACGTAGCGGGCTTTTACCGTTTGCTTGAAATGATGGTAGCGTTTGGACGGGTCGTTGATCAGGTTGCCGAATTCGAAGCGTTCCACCTCTTTCCAGTTCTTTCCGTCGTTGCTGATCCGGATGATACCGGCTACCGTGCCCTTACCGCCTTGTTTTTGCGGGGTGAAGGCAAAGCCGCTTACCGTTTGCTGGCTACCGAGGTCGATGGCAAGGGATTGCGCGGTCTTGTCGGCTATCTTCCATCCCTTCTTGACCAGCCCGAACCGTTCCTGCAAGATAGCTCCTTTTTCTCCGTTCAGGATGGCTACCGCTTTCAGTTCGCTGTTTCCCATCAGGAAAGGTGCTTTATATTCGGTAGAGCCTGCCGATGGTTCCGTTCCGTCTGTCGTATAGTAGATCTTGAAACCTGCGTTCAGGTTCTCGGCAATGTTCTCGCCGTGCGCTTTCCAGCCGAATTCCTGTGCCATCGGTTCGATGGTAACCAATCCGTCCATGCTTCTCTGTGCGCTCAACCGGGGCGGACGGGCTTTGTAGTGATGGGCGGAGATGGTGCAGATGGCGGGTGTCAGGCGGGATTCGAGTATGCGGACCCGTATCTTGTCCGTCGTGACATCCGGGAAGCGCAGGATTCGCTTGTAGCCGATGTTGGTGGCATGGGCGATCTCTTTCCATCCTCCGTCGATCCAGGCATCCACGGCGTGTCTTTCCACCCGTTCCCCGTTGGTGGCAATCGCTTCCTGGAGAACCAAACGGTTGAGGGTGACAGGTCGGGGAGTGGAGATGACGATTCCCGCCCCGTCCTTATCGGCCGTCACATAGGTGTCTGCATTTTGGTCGAGCACCTCTTTCGGGCCTTCTGCCTGACGGAACAGGTTGGTCCCGTAGGTTTCCCGGATTCGCTGGCCGGTTTCTTTCAATACGGCTACATCCGTCGGAGAGAATTTTCCGTCCCGGTTGGGCGGGATGTTCAACAGGAAGGTGGAGTTGCCTCCTACGGCGCGTTCATAGATGTCGAACACATCGTCGGTGCTTCGTACTTTCTGGTGCGTGTCGTCCCGGTAGAACCAGCCTTCGCGGATGGAAGTGTTGGTTTCGGCCTGCTGGTAATGCAGGTATTTGGCTTTATAGAGCTGTTCACGGCTTCCGAGGTCTTTGTCCGTCATATCGGCGAAGTTCGACATCGTGTCCGGATTTGCCTGGTAGGGGATCACGTTCCACTCGGTCGACCGTGTGCCGCCGGCTTCATTGCCGCACCACCGGACATCTTCCCGTCCGAAGATAACGGCATCGGGGGCAAGTGCCTTGATCAGTTTTTTCCAGGCGGGATAGTTGTAGGTCTGTCCGCCTTTCCGCTTGGGATGTGCCCCGTCGAACCATACTTCGTGGATCGGGCCGTATTCGGTCAGGATCTCGAAGAGTTGGTTGAGGAAGTATTCGTTGTAGTCGTCCACTACGAATTCGAAACGGGTCTTGTTGGCAAAAGGCCGTCCGGGGACTTCCCGCGGGATGGTCCGTTTGGTGTATTGGCTGAGGTTGCCGTACAGCCCTTCCGGGTTTTCGATATGGTACAGGTCTGCCGGTGACAGATAGACGCCTAATTTCAGCCCGTACTTGCGGCAGGATTCCGACAGGTCTTTCAGGATGTCGCCTTTGCCGTCGCGGAAACCGGTGGACATGATGCCGTGTTTTGTGTAACGGCTTTGCCACAGGACGAACCCGTCATGGTGCTTGACCGTCAGGATCACCATTTTCATGCCGGCGGCTTTCATGGCCTCGCACCACTGATCCGTGTCGAGCTCTTTCAGGTCGAAGACTTTCGGGTCTTCCTTTCCGCTTCCCCATTCCAACCGGGTGAAACTGTTCGGTCCGAAATGGATGAAGGCGATAAACTCGTTTTGTAATGCTGCCAACTGGTTGGGCGAAGGCACGACATGGGCCGCTTTCGCGATGATGTCCGCGTGGCTGTCGCCAGCTTCGACCTTGATCGTGTTCTGGAATTGCATCTGCTTGTCCTGAGCTTGCCCCTGTAGGGACAGCATGGCTCCAAGCAGGAGGATAAAGGTGTGTTTCATGTTTATAAGCGATTATTATTGAATAGTGAAATTGTTTGTTTCTACGACTTGTCCGTCCCGGAGGAACACGACCTGATAACCGGCCTTGTCCGTCCATTCTCCCTTCTTGGGGGTAAAGGCCAGTTCCGTTTTCTCATACGGTTTTAGCGCCTTTATTTTCCGGCTGCCCATTAACATTCCGTTCTGTTTGACCTCGATGGTTGTCTCCCCGGAGGCCGAAAGCCCGAAGTTCCGGATTTCGACTCTGACTTCGTTTTTGTCTTTCCGGTAGACGGGACGCAAGCTGGACAGCAGGGGCGGCGTATAATCGGCATACGGCAGGCTCGCATAGCCGAATAGCATCTTTCCTTGCTTGTCTTTCCCGATCATCTTCGGGGCGAACTCATCCGGTGTGATACCGCTTCCCCGTCCGTCGAACGTGAGGATCAGGTCTTTTCCGGAGCTTTCGGTCCGGATCACTTGGCTTCCCCGTCCGAAGTTCACTTCGTTGTATGAACCGAACCGCAGGGACGGCACATCGATCTCCCGGACCGGATCGAAGCCTTCTTCCGCTAGGATCTTGACCTGGATGATTTCAGTGGAGGCTGTTATCGGTGTTCGGTTCAGGACGGACAATAACATCCCCTTGTTCATCGGGATACAGATATTCTTCGAACTGTGGTTGTCATTGCCATGATCGTCCCATTTGACGGTGTCGATGACGGCAAAGTTCATCTGCTCTACACGTCCTTGTTTGTCTTGGAATACTTTAGGACGTTCGTATTTAAACCAATGCTCGACATGCCCGTCCCGGTGGAAGGAGATTCCGGGTACATAGGCTTCCCCTTGCTCCGTCACCCAGTGGATGCCGTCTTTGGAACGTTGGTAGAAGGCGATACGCCCTAACCAGTCATTCACAATCAGGTGGTATTGCAGGGAGTCCCGCCAGATGACCGGGTCCTCGAACTCTCCTTTGACAGGCGGATAAACCCGCTTTTCCGTGATCTGCTCGTAAGGGGCGATGCCGTCTTTGCTGATCCAGATGCCTCCTCCCCGGCAAACCATCAGATAAGAACCATCCTGCCTTTTGGCAAAGCTGAGGTTGCTCAGTCCTTCGATGATCTTCCGGTCGCGGGGATTGAACGTGAACTTTCCGTATTGCCAGGGGCCATTGACCTGGTCGGCTATATAATATCCGTCGATGACATATACGACGATCCGTCCGTCGTTGAGGACGAAAGCCTCCGGGTTATGCCCTTTCCCGATCGTGTCTTGGATGGTGAAAGGCCCGTGCAGGCGATCGCCGGTCGCATGATAAACGGTTGAATTGGGCCATTCCATATGCCCTTTGGGAGCGCTTTCCGGCCATCCGCATACGAACAGGTGGTATTTCCGGTCCGGCGTTTGCAGGATGTTGCCTCCCCAGAAGGAGATATCGGGACGTTCGATACCGTTATCGATATACCGGGGGCGTACGCTGTCCGCTCCCCACGTGTCCCCGGAGAGCGTACCTTCTGGCATTGCTTCGAAACGGTCCATATAGCGTCCGCCTGTAATGAGGTGCTTCCATTCTGCTGGCCGTTCTCTTTCCGTGATTTGGGCGATGAGTGGCAGGGGAGCCAAACAGGCTGTTGCTAACAGTAATTTCAATTTTTGTATGTTCATATGCTTCTGTATATACGATAATTTGCCCAGCAACGATTGTTACAAGGCAAATATAGCAGTCTTTCTTCACATAGTTAGTAAATGGATTCGGGTTTTTCCCGCGAACTTGATTGTCCGGCAGTCAGAAACCGGGCGATGACATCAGGAGACGTATGCGGTGCGGGATTGAAGGCACCGGATTTCATATATTCCACGAGGCTGTGGAGTAACTGTTTCTTTTCGGGGCTTCTGGCTTGCTCGCGAAGCAGATCCATGCTGCACATGATCAATTTCCCGTTCAGGCAGTTTGTCTCGAACAAATTGGCCAGACGACGGTTGTTGGCGAAGTTGTCCACACATTCGACGAGGGGAGTCACTTCGGTATACAAGCTGTCGATGCAAAGAGTCTTCGACTCTGTTGTGAGCCGCCACCATTGCCAGTCCGTATGTCCTTCGGTCGGGAAGTGGGCGAATGCCGGATGGGCAGGATCGAGCAGCAACCCCATTGTCCCGGCTTGCTTGGAGAAATGCACCGGACTCCAGAAAACAGGGACGAACTTCCCTTCCAGTCCTTTCAATGATTCATAAGGAGGATTGAACAGAACTTTCTTCCCTTCTTTCAGAGCCTTTTCGGCGACAGTGAAACGGTCTGTTATGACGATGTTTCCTTTATCGACGGATAAGGTTACCGGATATACCCATATTTTCCATTCATTTGTATAGGCTGTTCCTTTCAGCGTAGCCGACAAGGTCAATTCCTTTGCCTCTGTGATCTTATCTAACGGACAGCGGACAGAACCGGTCATACTGTTCTCCCCGACAGGTAGCGAGCGTGCCGGAAATTCTCCCTGTGCAATTGCTTTTCCAT
>OOAG01000829.1_pt1 | contig 25575 bp, 15 predicted proteins | sample 1671461 | NCBI WGS metagenome assembly OOAG01 (sample SAMN06348159, study PRJEB24527) | human gut metagenome | biome: human gut; feature: ankylosing spondylitis patient; material: feces | host: Homo sapiens | place: China | collected 2015-10 | reverse complement strand
TCATTCCTCCAAGAATCGTTGGTTCTGTTAGGATCATCCCCCGACGCGTACGAGTTTCTATCATCCCCATCATCTTTAACCGACTTAAAGCCTCTCGAAGTACACTGCGAGCTACCCCCAGTGCTGCTGCCAATTCCAATTCATTAGGAATAGAATCTCCTGTACGTATATCTTTTTCTTTTAAATAATTGAGAAGTTTATCCTCTACTTGATCAACAAGTGTGATTGTCTGACTATGTACTTTTAATGTATCCATTGCAATAATATTAGACGATAATTATGATTAATCTTATTTGTCAGACAAATAAATGCAAAAGATATATTATATGCAATAATTGGGTTAGTTTTTTGGATAAATTAACTATTCTTCTATTTCATCCAGCCAGATTTCCAAGCAAACCTGAGGGAATAGCTCCATTGTTTCCTGTACGGTAGTCAACGACTTCATCCGGTTAGCAATCTTATCCGCTGTATTGGGGTAGGCAGTTTCGATCAGATCGTTCAGAATGAAAGAGAAGAAAGGGGGATTTCGTTTTAGGTAGCGGTCCATTAACAAATAGCAGGTAGCGGGAGAGGATGACAGTATTAGCTTTTTCAGATCTGCATACTCTTCCGTTTCCATATATTGATAGGGAGTATTTTCTGATCCCATTTCATCGCATTTGTGAAGAAAAGAGTTGAATGTCTCGTTGAAAAGCCTCTTTTCTGTGCGGGAAGCCATTTTTATCCCAGTATTGATACGGGTGCGGAGGTCTGGTGTTACCTTGAAAACATCCGGTTCCGGATAATCTTCATTACTGCATGCTCCCAGCATGGCAAAGATGAAAAGTGCCAACAGTGTAGCTAATAGTTGTATTTTTGTCATAACATGTTTCCGATTAATATTTCTTGTATAACTATAAGACGTTATATGACACTGGATTGTTGCAAAATGATACGACTTTTTTTGAAAATTTATTCTATGGGCTGTTTAGTTCATCGGAGCAAAGGAGGTTACGTGTGTCGTGTCTTTTAACTGCAACGAATCCTTGCGTGACAAAAGCGTATCCTGCCTGGCAAATTCCGGATGACCAGTTGCGAGTTTCTTCTTTTTCTTGATGATGTCGGGAGTAGGCAGATTGTTGTAATTTCTCCATGTCCCATCTCTTTTGGCATTACGTTTGTGTATATAACTCTTCCTGCTGGTCATTTCTGCGAAGTCGAAAGTGACGAAGCCTGTGTTATGAGAACGATTCATAGGATCGTTTTTCCATGCTTCGAGCATATTTTTATAGACCGGTAAAAATTTACCGGGAGGAGGAGCATATAACCAGAAAACACCAGGAGGCAGGTCCTTTAATGCTATTTTACGATAGGTTGAATCTGTTTGTATGTATTCGGTGAAATCTTTGAGGATGGGAACGGGGTTACCGGTGACATTTTCATGTCGGAAGCCGGTTCATCCAAGTTTATAAAAGAACCTGATTGAATCGCTTTCATCGTCTCTGGATTCAGTTCCAGCTTTTCTTTACCGGACAAGACGTTCTGGAGCCAGACTGAATCCTTTTTTGTCCACTGCTGTGCAGATATATAATCGGCACCTTTCAGACAAATCAACATCACTATAAGCAGTTGTTTGTGCATGTTATATTATTGCATCATCTCTTTTACTTTTGCTTTCAACGCATCGCCTCTCAGGTCGCGAGCTACGATTGTCCCGTCAGGGCCAAACAAGATGATATGCGGAATTCCGTTGAAGCCGTACAGTTCAGAAGGCGTGTTCTGGGCATTGAGAATCTGTGGCCAAGTAATCTTCAAATCTTCGATGGCTTTCTTTGTATCTTTCGGCTGGTCCCATGTGGCTACACCAAGTACTTGGAATCCTTTATCCTTGTATTGGTTATACACTTCTGCCAGTATCGGGGTCTCTGCACGACAGGGGCCGCACCAGCTTGCCCAGAAGTCAACCAATACATAATTCCCTTTTCCTACATAGTCGGAGAGGGAAACCTTTTTGCCATCTTCGGTTTCCACTGTAAAGTCGGTGAAAGGTTGTCCGACGGCCGTCTTTTTCAGGTTGGTAATCCGTTGGCTCAGTTTCCGGATGATGTTCCTACTTTGGATAAAGGCGCTGGATTGGGCAATGATAGATTCCATTTCTTCCGGGTTCATAAAGTTCGATAGGTTTTGAAGGGCAAAAGCACCGATGTAATTATCTTGGTTTTTATCGATGAAGTCCTTCAGCATAGCCATATAGGCCGGCTTATACTCATTGTCGTAATAGGTCTTTGTCAATTCTTGGACTTTACTTTTATCTTGTTCCTGCTCCCGGATCTCTTTCATTTTGTTCTGGAAGAGTTCACTGATTCTTTTTTCTTCTTGGATATAGCTGCTGAAGGTCTCATTCAAGGGAGTGCCGGACGCGCTGTTCGGAGTTTCCATGTTCAGTTGGATGGTACCGTTTTCGAGCATGAAGGTGGTATAGTATTTCCTTCCGACTTGGGTTAGGCATAAAACAGCGGTGTCAATCTGACCGGTGAACGTAAACGCTCCGTTTTCAATCACTGCGCTGTCAATGTTTTGCCCCTTATCCCGGTCGAAGATATAGACTGTTTTCCCATTAAAGGTAGAATCGGGGATATTTCCCATTACCGTGTAGGAGGGAATCGGCTGTGAACAGGAGGCAAAGCCTGCTCCTGTCATGAGCAATGCGATTAATGTTTTTGTATTCATAAGATAAATATTAATGTTTTGAGGACAAAAGTAAAACATGTTGGCTTATGATAAGCCCTAATTCATGTAATTTGTCTTATCATCCAAAATATTAATTGTTTTTAGTGCTGTGTTCCCGCGCTTAATGTGGGAACATACCCTCCTTTATTCCGTTTTGATTATCTCTGCCGGATTGGTGGCGGCTGCCCTTTTGACCTGACGGAATATAGAGAGCAGCACGATCCCACAGGTGATAAGGAAAACCAGCAGAAACAACCATACAGGCAATGTGGTGTGATTGGCGTACGTTTCGAGCCAACGGTTCATTACTAAGTAGCCGACCGGAAGAGCAAAAGCGTTGCCTAATGCTGCTAACATGAAATACTCCCGGAAGAACAGTTGAAGAATGTGATAAAAGGTAGCTCCGTTTACTTTGCGGATGGCAATCTCTTTCCGCCGCTGTTCGGTGGCGAGGCTCACCAGAGAGTAAATGCCGAATGTGGAGATAAGGATGCAAACCAGCGAAAGGATGCTGAAGATGGTAAAGATCACTTTTTCCGGCCGGTTGAACCGATCTATTAGATCGGACAGCTCCGTAAACATTTTACTCCGGTTGACATTGTCATTCTGAATATGTGATGTTATCTCGTGAAGATGTTCCAGCACTTCTTTTTTATGTCCTTTTGCATAGCGGACATAAATAAGGTAAGGACGCTCGAAGTCTTTTACCATCGGATTTTCGTATGTGGTGAAGAACAGCGGTAATATAGGATATTGCATCGGAGCGTAGAGATAGTCTTTGATGACACCGCAAACTCGGGCTTGGCTTGCTTGCCCTTTTATGTATATAGGCCGTTCAAGCAGATCCGTGTAGCCTAATGTTTGCAGGCAAGTTGCATTTACCATATAGCTATATGGGGTTGCATCTGATGGCCAGCTACCTGCTTTCAGTTGCAGTTTGAAGAACGAAAAGAAGTCCTTGTCGGCAACGATTACCGGGGTGTAACTATTGGGTTCGGCTTCATTCGGATCGAAACAGAAATACGAGTAAAAGGAACCGTACCAATCCCCTTGTTCCGTAAAGACTGGAGCGTTCCCGCAGGTGTATGTGACTTCTTCTACATACGGATGGTTGGCCATTTCCGGTTTCAAAACACTTAAATCCGTCTGAAAGGAGGTGCCATATCCTAAATCTACCTGTATGACCCGTTCATAATCGATCCCTTTATCTTTTGAAAGGATAAAATGCAACTGTCGGAACAATCCGATGGAGGTGATAAAGAACAGTGAACCGATAAATATCTGAACGATGATCAGGCCCTGTTTGAAAAGAGCAGGCTTCTGTATTTTATGCTCCAAAAGATTTCGTATCGGATAATAACAGATAAGAAGGAATACCAACATACAGATTCCAGCGAGTGACAGCGTATTGCCTAAAAGTGAAGTTCGTGAAAGGTGGCGACTGACGTTCTCATAGATACCATACCGGTGCCAGGTCGTATAGCTTTCATAGTAAGGATAGATGCTCTCGATCAGACAGAAAGAAATCAGGAAGGCGATGATCAAAGGAAGTGCCAGTTCGATGAAACTTTTTGTGATCATACTTGTGGTTGAGGCTCCTATACAAAGATAAGTCCGGTTTTTTTGTTGTTTCCGTTGCTGTTGACCGATAAAAAGGACAAGTAGGTTGATCAGAGCGCTAAGGAAAGCCATTGTCCCGGCCAAAGCCAGGATATGAATGTTACGGATGCGGTCTGTCAATTCAGGATGGCACCGAAGATGCACTTCGGAGGCTGTCAGCAGGTTTATTTTCCAGTTTTTTACCTGTTCGCGATCCCATGTGTCTTCGGCATGACTTTTATAGTGCGCCAGTTTGTTCCGTACATTTGCCACATTCGCATTCTTTTGGAGCCGTACGTAGGTCGTCATGCGTTTGACATGATTGGGTTGAGGAGTTCTGATCAACAGAAAGTCGAACAGCAGATCAGTATTATCCGGATAGTTACGGATAATACCGACTACCGAGGGACGAAGATTATTATCCAATACGACTTCCTTGCCGATACAGTTTGTTGTCCCGAACAATTTGTGGGCTGTCCGTTCCGTTAAAATGACAGAACTGCCGTCGGGAATGACCCCTTGGTGAGTCCCTTCGATAAAATCTGTCCGGAAAAGGTCGAAGAAGGACTGTTCGCTTTCCATTCCATGCAGGTTGATTGCTTCGTTGTCCTGTTTCAATGTAAAACTGAGGTGGTTGAATGAACAAGAGGCTTCGATTTCGGGGAGCAGCTTGAATAATTCTTCCCGGTCGTTAATATGTAACTGGTCTAAATCTGATTGTGTTCCGTTGGCACGCTTGACAAGTCCCTCTGTCGTCAGGCAGTAAAGTCGGTCTGCTTCCGGATGGAAATTATCGAAATGTGTCTCCCACCATAGCCAGTAACCTCCTAAAATGAAGGCAGTAAATCCTACGGCCAGACCAATGATGCTGACAATTGATTGAGTTCGGTATTTCAGTAGTTCCCGAAAAGAAACTTTGACATAGTGTGATAACATAATCTGATTGTTTGTTATAAGATATTGTTCAAAGACATTCTTATTCCGACTTGATCACTTCTGCCGGGTTCTGGTTCGCTGCCTTCTGTATGCGCCAACCGGTACAAAGAGTCAGTAGCAGGACCAGTACACCCCAGATGACCGGATAAAGCCACCAACTGATTGCTGCTTGCAACACATAGTTTTCAATCCATGATTTCATGATCAGGTAACTGGCCGGAAATGCTATAACCGAAGCGATGCATAGCAGGCGGAGATTACCGGCAAAAAACATTCTCATGATATCGGAGGCCTCTGCTCCGTTTACTTTACGGACAGCGATTTCTTTCTTCTTCTGTTCGCAGTCCAGAGTTACTTGAGAGAATACGCCGAACAATGAGATCAAAATACAGACTATAGTCACGAAGTCAAGCATCTTGAGTAGTGCCTTTTCCGATTTCAGAAACTTTTCATACTCTTCTTCCATAAAAGTAACATGTATGTCGACGGCGTTCGGTTGCATTTTCTTTGCCAACTGTTCAACCTGTTGTTTGCACAGTTCGCGGCTTCCCGGCTGATGCCGGAATATGGCAGTCGTTGAATAATCATTCTGTATATTCTTTTTTCCCGGACTGAACTCGAGCATAACCGGCTTTACCGGAACGGTAGGAGGTGCGATATAAAAGTCTTTGAAAATGCCGTCGATGATAAATCCTTTCTGATCTTTGCGGCTAAGTGTTTTGCCAATCGGGTTGTCGATCTTCAATTCCTTTACAGCTGCTTCGTTTAGGAGTATGTGCCGTTCGGTATCTCCTTCCGGCAACTTGCCTTTTAGCAATTGCAGACCATAAAATTCAAAGTAGCGATTGTTGCATGGGATTATTTGGATCGTAAGACCTTCCACAGAGGCCGGCTTGCCTTCCCAATCGGTAAAGGACCTGTAGGAACGTGAATGGCTTGGAAATAGTGGATCGTTTTCATCCGGATATACTTCGGCGATGGAGGAGAGTTTGGCAATTTCTTCTTTCAAACCGTCTGTTTGGGGATATATACGGACATCGCCCCGGTCTTTCCGGTTTAGTCCGATATCGGTGGTGTGCAAGTGATGGATTTGCTTGATCAGTACCGACGAACAGAATATGAATCCGATGCTGATTATCAATTGCAAGGTAAGGCTTGCTTTGGGGAAGAGGTTCTTTCCTTTTCCGTCAGACGAACCTTTAAGGGCCTTTTGTAGCGAACGCTTCCTGAAATAGTAGATAGGGAATAAAGAGAACAGGAAAGCCAGTAAGGTGATGAATCCGAAATAGACGAATGTTTCCAGATAGAGACTGAACGAATCCGTTTTTACATTCGATAATTCTTGGAATACAGGCAGTATGATTTCGATCAAGGCTATTCCGGCTAAAAGAGAGATGGAAAGCGTAAGCAGGTATTCGGAAGCGAACAGGACAAACAGATTGCCGTCAGACGAGCCGCACACTTTCCGAAGCCCGATCTCTTTACTGCGTATTCGTATACGGTTTACGAATAGGGTCAGATAGTTGAATAGTGCGCACAGGATTACCAATCCTCCGGCAAGAGCGAATAGCAAGATATGTTCGAACTTGATAGTTGGCTCTTCTTCGGGGTGGTCATACCGCATGGCGGTGATCGACGTCAGAACGAAATGATTCAGCGAGTCTCTGTCTTTCTTTACTTTATGTTCGTAAAGTTTCTTTTTAAAAGCTCTCATATCCGTTTCCGGACGAACCTTTATAAAAGTCTGACAATAGGCAACGTTCCATTCCTCCGTTTGTCGGGACGGCTTCAGTATTCCGAACGGGAAATTCGAGTGTTGGTTCTGACTTTTGACTATGGCACATATTTCCATATCGTCAGACCAAATTTTCAGTTTTTCACCTAATGGGTCCTTTGTGCCGAAGACCTCTTTGGCAAGCTTGTCCGTGATCGCGATCTTGTTGCTTTTCGGGATCATAAAATCCCGGCTACCGGAGATCAGTTCTATTTCAAACATATGTTCGGCAGCTGAATCCATGACCATGTCGAAAGATTCGTATTTCTTCTCGTTGTAGAGGAAATCGGTTTTCCAGGCACTCGTGTTGCAACTTTCCTCTATCTCCGGGAATGTCTCTTTCAAATATCGGGCCAGAGGGTAAGGAGTAACGCTTGATAATCCTTGGTCATCGGTTTCCGATTCCACCCGAACATAATAGATCCGGTCAGCGTCTTTCCTGAACGTATCGTAGGTCAGTTCATACCGTATCCAGAGCGACGATAACGCGAAACTTGTAAATCCGATTGCGAGCCCGACGATACAGATGAATGACTGCAATTTATATTTCAAGAGATTACGAAAAGCTATTTTGATGTAATGGTATAGCATGGTTCAATGATTTAGTTTGTTATTATTCCGATTTGATCACTTCTGCCGGATTGGTCCGGGCAGCCTGTATCGTCTGATAGAGGACGGTTCCGATGATCAGTGTGATGGTGGCACATACGATTACGATATACATCCAGGCAGAGATATGGCTCCGGTAGGCATATTGCTGCAACCAATTTTGCATGAACAACCACGCGAGTGGCAATGCCAGAAGATTGGCTATCAATGCAATTGTCAGATATTCCAGAAAAAACATCTTGACAATCGAACCGGCAGAAGCTCCCATTACTTTCCGTATGGCAATTTCTTTCCTTCGTTGTTCCATATTGCTGGATGAAATGGAATAAAGCCCGAAGATGGAGATTAGCGTACAGAACAGGGCTAGCAAAGTAAAGAGCTGCAGGCTGGCATCTTCGGAAGTGCTGAGCCGATCAAGTATCTGGTTTATGGTCTGTACATTGCAAGAGGCAGGGTCACCTTGCTTGGAGTGCTTTTTGAATACATTCCGGATTGCTTTGATCGCGGCTTTTTCTTTTCCGGGTTCGGTACGGGCATAATAAAAATAACTGTTCCATTTGCTTTTGTCAATTACGATCACTTGTGGTAGTATCGGATTGCGTAAACTGGCTGCCTGGAAGTTTTGGATGATCCCGACGATCTCCATTTCGGAACGTCCTCTGCTTCCGTCTTGCATGGTCGTATAATTCCAAATACTGATTTTCTTGCCGATCGGGTTATCGATGCCCATGATGCGAGCAGCTTCTTCATTGATGACGGCTTTTGTCCAAGAGGCTCGCCAATTTCCATTGTCTGCCAGGTCGCCGTCATCGACGAAACGTCCTTTCAGTATCGGTATGTTGAAAACTTCCGGAAAGTTGCTGCCTACTTGCAGGACTTGGAAGTTTGGATTGAAATCCAGTGGTTTCCCTTCCCATTCGACTTCGTTTTGTGTATAAGGTTCATGGGTGATGGTAAATATTCCGGCTTGTGTGAATCCTTTTAGGACTGCTAATGAAGAAATCTCGCGACTGATTCCTTCCCGGTCGTTGAATGTCATTTCCATCTGTATCAGACCCTCTTTCTGGAATCCCAAGTTTTTATGTTTCATGAAAGATATTTGCCTGAACATGATGAATGTGCTCATCAGGAAGAATATGCAGATACATAATTGGAGTGTCATGCTGATTTTGCGGAAACCGCTTTTCCGGGTAGGAGAGATTCCTCCGGATATTAATAGAGAAGAAGTGCGTACAAAATGCAGGAATAACGGTAGACTGACAATCATGAGTGTCAGCCAGCTAATGCCTGCTATGATACAAAGATGGCTGAATAATAACTTTCGCTGTAATGTCGTATCGAAGAGGTGTGAGAAACCGCCAGCGGTTAATTCCAACAGGCAGGAAGCCAATAGAAAACTGATCCCGACAAGCAATGTCAATTCCAGCAACAACTGGATAACCAAGTTCTTTTTATCAGCACCGATCGCATTTCTCAATTTCATTTCTTTGTTCCGTAAATAGATACGATTCAACAGCAGATTGGTGAAATTAAAGAAAACGCAGAGTAACAATAAGAGGCCGGTTACCGTGAATGTCCGGATGTAGGAAAGATTAAATGTCAATTCACTTCCGAATGTATGACGGACATCTGTCAGGGGAACCAACTTTAACAAAATTGATTTATTATATTCATGTTCGACTATATAAGAATTGATCTTCTTCTCAAAAGCTTTTATATTAATGTTGGGTGCTAATAATAGATAGATTTTAGTGTTTAGCAAGGCCCATTGTTTTTCGTCCGTGATCCGGTTTTCCCGGTCACGGTCGAATTTGTCCAGTTCATAAACATCGGCTTGCATCATGGAGTTGTTGGGCGAATCTTCCAGGACGGACACGATCGTAATGCTTTTGCGATATCCGTTTTCAAGGGTTTTGCCTAATGCTTCCTCCGGTGTTTTGAAATATTTCACGGCAAAAGAGCGGGTGACGGCTATCTCATCCAGCGTTTTCAGGATATCATCCCTTTTACCGCAAATTACGGGACGTGGAAAGAATTTGAAATACTGTTCGTCAATGAATTCCTCGTCCGGATCCTCTAACCTTGTTTCTCCATATTTGAAAGTCGAGCCGTATTTGGAATAAATCTGCGTTGTCTCTATTACTTCCGGGAAATCTTTTTTCAGTTTGCGTGCCAGAATAAGTGGTAATTCCTCTGATTTCTTTCCCGTTTGTTTATCGATTCCGTATATTCGGTAAATTTGTCCGGATTGTGGGTAGAACCCGTCGTAGTTCGTTTCATACCTGTACCAGTTCCATCCGTATGTAAAACAGATCAGCCCGATTGCCAGGCCGACAATACTGATGGCAGATTGTACTTTATATTTTGCCAAGTTACGAAATGCAATTTTGATATAATGTTGTAGTATCATGATTCGAATATTATTTTAAAATCAGTTCTTCCGCATCCCCAAAGGTACTATATCCTGTGACAATCACCTTGTCGCCCGGTTGGAGGCCGCCGGTTATTTCGTATTGCTGCGGGTTTTGGCGACCGATGCTGACCGGGGTTTTCCGGGCTTTCGTGCCGGATTCGTTCAGTTTGTATATCCATTGTCCGCCGGTGGTCTGGAAGAAGTCGCCACGTGGGATGACGAGGGCCTCTTCCGGTTGTCCGAGTTCGATCTGGACACGGAAACTTTTTCCGATGCGTACGTTCTCCGGGCTTGTCTCCGTAAAGACCAGGTCGACATCGAAGTTACGGTCTTTGACTTCCGGAACGACTTTGGTGATCCGGAGCGGGTACTTTTTGTTTTGCCAGGTGATGGTGGCGGGTAGACCGGTGGTGATCCGGTCGATGTAGTATTCGCTGAGGGAAGTATGGATCTTGAACTGGTCGAGGACTTTGATCTCGGCGATCGCTTCGGTACTTTGCACCTGTTGTCCGGGAGTTACTTTCACAAAGCTGAGTTGTCCGGAGAGAGGAGCACGAACAACCAAGTCCTCCATGCGTTCCCGGGCACGTTCGAACTTTTTACGTTCCCGTTCAAGATCGTTTTTCATCAACTCACGGCGCAAGATCGTGGCTGCACTATCATGGCGCAAACCTTCCAACTGCAAAGCGGTGCTTCGGGTTTTATAGTCGAATTCGTCCCGGGCCACTTCGAGCTGTGCTTTGCTTTTGACTCCCATATTGAATTCCTCTTCGTCGAGTGCATAGCTTTTTTTGAGCCGGTTCAGTTCGTAGGTCGTTTGTAAGGTCTTTTGTTGCAGGTCGATACTTTTCTGTTCCATCTCGATCTCTTTCTCCTGATAAGAGATCAGTTGCTTTTCCCATTCATCCTGTTGGTCCTCGATGGCGCGGATAAGGTCGGGATTGTTGAGTGTCAGGATCGTGTCTCCCTTGTTCATCATAGTTCCTTCCTCTGCAATGATCCTGTCCACGCTGCCGGCTTCGCGGGTGTTGATCTGGATGGTGAGGATGGGTTGCACGACGCCTTCGACGTCTACATATTCCAGAAATTTGTCGCTTGTCGCTTCTCCGATGATCAGGTTTTCTGCATCGGTACGGAGCTTCCTGCCACCGGAAGCGGCGATCCCGACATAGATGAGAAGAACAATAAATGCGATTCCCCCGGCGATATGCCAGCGGTAGCGGTAATAAACGGGTTTCTTTGCTATGGGCTTGTCCATGTATATGATTTATAATTTATGATTTATGAATTGTCAATTGTCCATTGTCAATTGTTTAAAAGGAGTTCATAGTCTTCTGTGATCGGGATCATCTTCTCGAAATCGTAACCGGTCAGGCTGCGGAGACCGTAATAGAGATTCCAATAATTATATAAAGCCGCGATGTAAGCACGACGGGAATTGTCTTTTTCGGCTATGGCGGCATTGAGATCGAGAATCGTCGATTTGCCTAACAGGTAGAGCCTGCGTGCCACATCGTTACGGCGCTGGGCCGTTTGGTCTGTTTTATAGGCTATGGCAACTTTTCCGGCCTGTATGTTGAATTGCTTGACAATCTTGGCTACGTTCAGTTCGAAATCCATCCGTTCTTGTTCCAGTTCGGTGTAAACCTTGTCGCGGTTGCTTTTGGCCACTTTCACCCGGCCTTTACCTACGCCCCAGTCCAATATCGGTATGCGTATCCCCAATGTCACCAATTGCTGGTCCATCGGGTCGCGGTAGGATTCTTTCAGCTTTTCGTTGCTTTGCGTCAGACCGAACTGTGCATATAAGGCTGCTTTAAAACCCCGGTTGGCTTTTGCCTCGGCAACGTTGCTTTCACTTTGCAGCCGGCGGCGTTCGAAAGCGCTGATATCCGGGTTGTTTTGGAAAGCAAGCTGCATGGCTTCGTTTACGTCGACTGTGAAGTGAGGAATACTGTCGTCGGGAATCACTACCAAGTTTATATTTTCGGAAATGCCCAGATAACTGCGGAGCGACTGGATATAATCGTCGACCTCGATTTGCGCATTGAGGCAGTTTGTTTGTTCGGTCAGTTTGTTGAGTTCCAATTGGAGCATTTCGTTTTCGGTGATCGTTCCGATATTGTAACGTCCTTGTGCATACCGGTAAAGCGTGTCGGCGTATGCAAAATTATAGTTCGCGATTTCCAGCGAGGTCTGTGCCGTAGCCAAGTTAAAAAAGCGGTTGGTCGTATAGGCTGCTACCAGTTCGAGTGTTTCGATATAGGTCTTTTTTGCTTCTTCGTATTTGATCGGCTCGATGCGGCGTTCCCATTTAAGGTCATTGAAGCCGAATAAGTCTTGTTCATATCCTACGACAACCGGAGTACTTTTGTAAGACGAGATATTGTCGGTAAACATATCCAGTCTTTCAAGTCCGGTTTTCAATAAAACCTTTCCCCCTGTAAGGGCTATATTTTGTTGGATTTCGAGGCTGGCATCGACTGAGAGTTGGTTCCGATGCACAAACTTGTCGCTACCGTCTTCCAGGGTGACAGACTGGATGGAACGGTTCAAGCTCGGATCGGATGTAAGCGTCAGGCTCGGCAACTGTTTAGCCCGGAACGAACGCCAGTTCCAGTAAGAAGCCCTGAAAGCGTGACGGGCGGCAATCGCTTCAGGAGAATTCCGACGTGCCATTTCGATAGCTTCGCTCAATGTCAGCGTAAGTGTTTTCTGCGCCTGGAGCTGTAAGGGGAGCAGAAATAGTATTGCTATGTATATTATTTGTTTCATGACAAAAATGAAGCAAATAATATGCCATTTTTGTAAAAGGTTGGTACTTATGTAAATAGTGATGTGTAGTGATATGGATAGGGTGCTAATCCGCACAATTCACGTGCGGATTAGCACGGTATATTCAGGCTGAAATTGTATTAAGAAACGATAGACATCTCTTTATGGTTTTGCGGGATTCTCTATCACTCTATCACGCTTTGCTTTGTAAGTATTGATAAGCATGATGTACAAGGAGTGATACATGCCGGATTCATGTATCACTCCTGTGTCACACTTGTATCAATTGAAACGGAGAATCGGTATTGTTCTGAAAGTAGCGGGAAGCGTATCTATATGTATTTGTGAGCAAGTTATTTCGTCGACATAAGGTCCTTTTTTGCAGAAAACAAGGAGGAAAAGAGTGGAAAGCAAGCAGAAATGTTCGGAAACATGCCCATCTTCCGGCATTCTACACCCGGATGTTGACGCTCCCTACACCCGGATGTTGACGCCTCGAACATCCGGGTGTAGAGAATCATTACATACTGACATGTTGTAATGAAGATGCTTATTATGCAAGAAAAGGCTATATGTATTCCAAACATTCTTAATATGTTACTATTAGCTTGCCTGTAAGTGTATGAAAAAACGTGTTATTTCGCACAAATTATGTGCAGTATCGCACATACATTCCGTATATATAATACATATCTTTGTCACGTCAAGGATGATTTTTTACACGAGATAGAATAATACCAGGAATATGAAGAACGGGAAAATATTGATTATAGATGATAACGAAGATGTCCTCTTTGCGTTGAATCTGTTGCTTGAACCTTATGTGGAACAGATAAAAGTGACGACGCAGCCGGAACGGATCGAGCATTTTATGTCGACATTCGTGCCCGATGTTATTTTATTGGATATGAATTTCCGGCGGGATGCGATCAGCGGACAGGAGGGGTTCTTTTGGCTCGAAAAGATAAAGGCCGCCGACCCCGATGCCGTGGTTCTTTTTATTACGGCCTATGCAGATACGGAAAAGGCCGTACGTGCCATAAAGGCGGGGGCTACCGACTTTATTCCGAAACCCTGGGAAAAAGAAAAACTGCTTGCTACTCTCTCGGCAGCCTTGAAACTGCGTGAAAGCCGTACGGAAATCAATACATTGAAACAGCGGGTCGAGGCATTAGGAAGCCCTGATGATACCGGCTTTGAGATTATCGGTGAGAGCGATGTCATGCAGGAATTGTTTGCCACGATTGCCAAACTGAAGGATACGGATGCCAATATTCTGATTTTAGGCGAAAACGGGACTGGAAAGGATCTGATTGCACGCGCTCTTTATCATCATTCGCCCCGTTGCAACCAGGTTTTTATCAGTATCGATCTTGGGAGTATCCCGGAACAATTATTTGAAAGCGAACTGTTCGGATATGAAAAAGGAGCTTTCACGGATGCACGGCGCGATAAGCCCGGACGTATGGAAGTGGCTTCCGGCGGGACCCTGTTTCTGGATGAAATCGGTAATTTGAGCTTGCCGATGCAGGCGAAGTTATTGACCGCTATCGAGAAAAGGCAGATTCTCCGTCTGGGTGCTACCCGTTCCGTGCCGATCGATGTCCGGCTGATCTCTGCCACGAATATGGATATCCATGCGATGGTACAGGAAGGAACTTTCCGGCAGGATTTGTTGTACCGGATCAATACGATCGAGTTGCATATCCCTCCACTCCGCGAACGGGGAAATGACATCTTGCTGTTGGCCGATTATTTTCTGGACTGTTATGCCCGCAAGTATAAGAAAAAGATAGGAGGGCTTACCAGAGATGCGAAAACGAAATTGCAAAGCTATGCATGGCCGGGCAATGTCCGCGAACTGCAACATGCGATCGAGCGTGCCGTGATTCTTTCGGATGGCCCCATGCTGAGACCTGAAAACTTTATGCTGCATCCTGCACCTACCCAAAAGAAAGGGGAGCCGGAAGAACTGAACCTGGGAGTTCTCGAAAAGGAAGCGATTGAACGAGCCCTCCGCCGGGCGGACGGGAATATCACGCGTGCTGCCGAGCTGCTGGGAATCACCCGTTTTGCCTTGTACCGGAAACTGGATAAGTTGGGCCTATGAAACGATATGTCCTTTTCCTGAAGATCGGGTTGTTGGTCGGGCTATCTCTTTCAATTGCCTTTCTGCTTTTGAAGGAATTGTATTTTACGGCTGTCATGTGTTTTATAATCTTGCTGGGAACTGCTTTTTCCCTTTATCAGGATCAGCGGAAAATGCTTCAGAAGATGGAGCATCTGATTGCCAACATCCACTATGGAGATATGAATCTGTCTTTTCCTATCCCTTCGACAGACGGGCCCGAAGCCAACCTGACGCGTGCCATGAATGAAGCGCTATCTGCTTTTCGGACCCGTCTGTACAATGTGGTGGTGGCGGAGGCGGAGACAGAAGCCTGGCAAAAGCTGATCCGTGTCTTGACGCATGAGATCATGAATTCTATCGCCCCTATCATTTCCTTGTCGGAAACGGTGACGGAACGTGCGAGTTCCAACGGGTTGAACGAGCGGGATTACAGTATTATGTTGCAAGCCATGCAAACGATACACCGTCGGAGCAAGGGGTTATTGGATTTTGTCGAAAATTATCGGAAACTGACTCGTATTCCGGTTCCGATGCAGCAGTTGTTTCCGGTTTCCTCTCTTTTTGACGATTTAAGGGGGCTGTATCCTGCCGGTGCTGTTTCGTTCTCTTTCTCTGTCCGGCCGGTAGACTTGCGTATTTATGCGGATCGTGCCATGATTGAACAGGTGTTGATAAACCTGTTGAAAAATGCAGTCGAGGCATGCCAGGAACGTTCTTATCCCGAAGTCCGGGTGAATGCGTTCAGGCGTGAAGGTGTTCCGGTGATTACGGTCTCCGACAACGGATACGGCATTGTGCCGGAAGCGATGGATAAGGTATTTGTTCCGTTTTTTACAACTAAACAAGGTGGTTCGGGAATCGGTCTGAGTGTTTGCCGGCAGATCATGAACCGGCATGGCGGTAGTATTTCCGTTATTTCAGAAGAAGAGAAAGGAACTACTTTCACTTTGCAATTTCCCCAGACGCGTGTGTTGTAAGGGAGAGATATTGGACAATGATTTTTTTCAATTCCGCCGGTTTGATCGGCTTGGCCGCATATCCGTTGAAGCCGTTTTGCTTTACTCGCTGCTCATCCTCTGAAAAAGCAAAAGCGGTTACGGCAATAATAGGAATGTCGGAGTCTTCTTTTCTGATTTCGACAGTTGCCTCATATCCGTCCATGTCCGGCATCTTGAGATCCATCAGGATAAGGTCGGGACGGTGTTCGCGATAAAGCCGGACGGCTTCGTTACCATCGTGGGCATGCAATAGGTCGTATTCTTTCAGGACCGCACGGATCAGTATGTAGTTGCTTTCGTTGTCTTCCGCGATCAGCAGCGTCGCTTTTTTCGGATTCGTGTTGTCGATTACAGCATCTTCGTTTACCGCCGTTTTTATCGACTGAACGTCAATGCGATGAATGACGGTATCCGGCAAAGTGAACCAGAAAGTCGAACCTTTCCCCAATTGGGATTCCACACCGATCTCACCGCCCATTTTTTTGACGATCATCTGGCAGATGGCAAGTCCCAGACCTGTCCCTTGTGCAAAACTGTTCAGCTTTACGAAACGGTTGAACACAAGATCTTTCTTCTCCGGTTCTATGCCACATCCCGTATCTCTGACGTAGAATAACAGTTTATCGTCTTTATGCCGGTAGCCGAACCGGATGCTTCCTTCTTTCGTAAACTTGATCGCGTTGTTGATGAAGTTCGTGATGACTTGTGCCAATCGGTTCTTGTCCGACATGATGATGCAATAAGGCATTTTTTCGACAAAAGAAATCTGTACCCCTTCGGGTGCTTTTAGGCGGGACGATTGCTCGATATCGGATAATAGGGCGTTGATGTCTATCTCAGAGTCGATAAATTCCAATGTGCCGGCCTCGATTTTGGCTACGTCCAGGATATCGTTGATTAGTTGCAGGAGCAATTCATTGTTGCTGCTGATGATATTGATATATTCATTCCGTTCCTCTTCGTCCTCCGCCATGGTCAGCAGGTTGGAGAAACCGACAATTGCATTCAGCGGCGTACGGATCTCGTGGCTCATATTGGCCAGGAAAGCCGATTTCAAACGGTCGGATTCTTCTGCCTTGTCTTTGGCTTTTCTCAGTTCTATTTCGTCTTCTTTCTGTTTGTCGATCAGGATCAGTAATTTATTTTTCAGCTTGCTGGTGCGCAGGTAAAAGTAAAGCACCATGATCAGGAACAGTAACAACACGATTGCGACCAACAATAGGATTTCAAATTTATATTGGACGAATAATCCCACTTCGGTATTAATAAATACGGAATGAGGAGGCAGTTCTTTTGTCGAGATGTGCCTTTCTTTCAGTTTCTTGGCATCGAATGTATATAGGTTCGGAATTGTTTCTGTGTCCAATTTTTCAGGATGTTCCTTTAAAAGGTGGAGAGCCTGACGGGCCAGATCTTTTCCTATGGAGCGGTATTGGGGTATACAGCCTCCGATTGCCCAATGCCCCAGCCCGATGGAAGTCAGTGAAAATGCCGGTACTTTGGGATTTGCCAACATCATGGTGTAAGTTGCGTTGCCGACATAGTATCCGTCATTGACGTCTACACGCCAGGTCCCCAGAAGAATGATGCTTTGTGGGGGTAACTGCTTGATCTCCTCGATGATGTTATAGATGTCGTTCTTACGCCCGTCCAGAGGGATGAAGTCTATCCCCTTTATTTTGCCGATTTCCTTTTTTACCAGGGCTTGGAGAGAAATACCGCCATAGCTGTTGTCTGTGATAAGGGCAAAATGTTTGGTGCTCGGATACAATTTCCGGACCAGTTCTATATTGGCTTTGATATCATAGTTGTAGACGAATCCAGCCAGGTTTCTTCTCTTGTTTTTCAGGTCTTCTACATTTACACTTTCGGGAGTCCATTCCGCTACGTTTATATTACTGTCAGGTAATAAGACGGCATTTCGACTGACCATGCCGCAAAGTATCGGAATATCTCGGATTATGCTGTCATCTTGAGAAAGGTAGGAGGCCCATCCTTCTTGTCCGAGTATAACGATCAGGTTAGGGCTGTTTTCTCCCTGATATTTGTTCAGCAGTTTACGCATTCTTTCCTTCCAGAGGGGAGCTTCGGGCAGGCTTTTACAGTTCATGTTCTCGATTACGACAGGCGAGTTTCCCCCCTGTTTCTTATACTCTTCCATGAATTCGGAAATATTTTGCGTCGTATTGCGTGTGTCGGGATTGTAAGAGCTGATGATCAGGATAGGGTTATTTTCATCAGCATGGACCCGGCATGTGAAGAGTAGGCATATGACAGTGAAAAAAAATAGCCATCTGTACATTACTTTGTAGTCTGATGATTTGCCCATTAAGTAAATATTATTCTAAACTCCCAAATAGATTCCTTTTGAATCCCGCATGCAAAAATAGGAATTATTTGGTATAAGCTTGCATAAATCAACACTTTTCTAAAATTCGATCATAAGTCCTATGCTGGGTAATAGGGTCCCGGTACGTCGTTCTACAGGTTTTAGTTCATATCGTTGTTGGTCGAGAGGTGCGTCCGGATTTAGGATTTTACCTGTTTTGATATACACATCCTGTTCTTTATATTTGGAATTCAGAATATTCTGAATGTCAATATAGGCCCCCAACATGAACTTTTTCAGATAGAAGGTCTTGTCTATCCGGATATCCAGTTGGGTGAAAGGTTTTAACCGTTCGCTGTTGAAGCGGCTGTAATCGTAATAGAGACCGCCGCTGGCGTCCCAAGCTTCGACCAGGCTACTTTTTTCAACATCGTAAGGGGTATAGGGCGCACCGCCCACAACTCTTAGTTTGGCTCCGATATCCCAGTTTTTAGGCAGTGCGTAGGTCCCGCTGAATGTAAAGAGATGGCGGTTGTCCCAAGCTGACGGAATGTATTTTCCGCTCCCGCGTCCATCCTTGAATTCGCTCCGGACATAGGTGTAGGAAGCGATAAAAGTCAGCCCTTTATAATTATACCACCGGCCGGTAAGTTCGAGGCCGTATGCTCTTCCGGTGGCAGTCGAGTTGACTGCTTCGTTTCCTAAAACCCCGTAGTCCGTACCTTTGGAGGCGAGTGGAATGCTATCGACTAATGACATCGGGTATTGGTCGTATTTCTTGTAAAAACCTTCTGCCGAGAATTTCAGATATGAGGAAGGGCGATACTCCAGTCCGAGTCCTGCCTGGTCGCTTCGGATATAAGTCAGGTGGTTGGCTTTATTCAGGTAATTACCTTGATTGTCTTTGAATCCTAGAACCGTGTAAGGTGGCAATTCGTAATATCTGCCGATGCTTCCGTTCAGATAGACCGCTCCAAACAAACGGTAGGAAAGGGAGAGACGGGGCGAGAGTTGATCCAGGAGGTTGTTCATCTCCGGCGAATAGTCGTTGGCATCCGCCCGTACTCCTAAAGAAGCGGTGAAACGCTCGTTGTCGCTTTCGTATATGGCTGTGGCATAAAGCCCCCATTTCAAAAGTCCTAGATCTGTGTGATAGTTGATCACTCTGGGGATCGTGGTGAACTGTTTCTGGTATGTACGATTGGTGTAGGTCGCATATTCGAGGTTTCCGCCGACATTCAGCCGGAAGAAAGGAAAACGGAATATATTTTCACTGCGTAGTTTATTTTCGATTTCGTCCGAACGGTAATTGAGAGTCAGGTTCTCTTCCGAACTTTCGTCATTATCCCTGTATTTGATATTCTTATTGTTTAACTGGCTCCGGCTGACAATTAGCGAATAGATGTTTTTGCCAGAGTAATGTTTGTAAACAGCTCCTAATGTGTATGTCTTTTGCTTGACCACCGGCAGGTAGGCTAAGATATACTGGTTCTTTTCACTCATGTCTTCCATACCGGTGTTGAGTTTCATGTCGTCTATGGCTCCCAATCCCAGAATAGCCAGTTCGTTTTTCCGGTCGAATGTATGTTTCACTTTGAATTGTGCGTCTGTGAAGGTCGGCAGGAAAGGCAGCCCGATCATGTCGAACAGGAACTGAAGGTATGAACGGCGAATAGACACTTGGTAGGTCGTCTTCTTGCCGGCCGGTCCGTTGGCAGAGAATCCGATATCCGAAGCTCCTATCACTCCCCGTAGGGAGAATTTTTCTTTGTTTCCGTCCTGCAACTTGAAATCAAGAACCGAGCTAAGAGCGTTTCCACGCGCGGCAGGATAGGCTGCAGAGTAGAAATCGACTTCGCGTATGAAATCTGGGTTAATGATCCCGACAGGACCTCCGGATGCTCCCTGTGTGGAGAAGTGGTTGATGTTCGGTATTTCTACGCCATCGAGAAAGAAACGGTTTTCAGACGGTCCTCCTCCTCTGACCATCAGGTCGTTTCGGAAAGCAGCCGTAGATGCCACACCAGGAAAAGATTGCACGACCCTGGATATGTCCCGGTTTCCTCCGGCACTTTTCTCGATCTCTTTGAACCCGATCACGCGCAGTCCGAGCGGACTTTCTGCCGTCTTGCGGAAAGGAGAGGCGACAATGCTCACTTCTTGCAGGCTTTCACTACTTTCTTCCAGCTCGATCGGAAAAAACATGTCCTTGTTGGAAATTCTGAATTCAGCCGTAACTGTTGGTTTATAACCGATAAAGGAGGCTTGCAGGCGATAGCTTCCGGGAGAGACTCCGGTGATCTCGAATTGGCCGATCGAATCAGTGACAGTCCCTTCTATCGTGTTCCAGATGACGACATTGGCGAAGCTAACCGGTTCGCCGTTGGCGGCATCTTTTACAATCCCTTTTATTGAATATGTTTGTTGGGCCTGCATTATTTGTAAACCCGTAAACATCAAGAGTAAAAGAAAGATAAATTTTTTGGTCATCTTTGATTCTTGTTATGGTTACAAAGGTATATAAAAACCGGGATTAAAAACTTACCTTTGCAGGCATATTATAGAAATACATGCAGAACGCAACGAATCATATCAAACGGGAATTGCAACTGACGGCGGATGGGAGCCATACGCTTTTTATCCCCGAAATGGACGAACACTACCATTCTGTGAACGGCGCCGTGCAGGAGTCGCGCCATGTCTTTATTGAAGCTGGGTTACACCATCTGGAACGGAAAGAAATCGTCGTTCTGGAAATAGGTTTCGGTACTGGGCTCAATGCCTTCTTGACTTTGTTGGATGCCGAGGTGCATCAACGGAAAATACATTACTATTCGGTTGAACTTTATCCGCTTGATATGGACGTGATCGAGAGCTTGAATTACGGCGAAATGATCTGTGCCGGACGGAAAGATGTTTTCCAAGCCTTGCATCAGGCGGAATGGAATGTTGCGGTTCAGGTTACAGATCTCTTTGGACTGCATAAAATACAAGGAGACAGTAATACATGTGTTTTGCCGGATCGGATCGACCTGGTCTATTTTGATGCGTTCGCTCCCGATAAGCAGCCGGAGATGTGGAACCAGGAAATCTTCAACCGACTGTATACCCGCATGACCGGAGGCGGTGTTTTGACAACCTATTGTGCGAAAGGTGTCGTCAGACGTATGATGAAAGAAGCCGGATATTCTGTCGAAAGAATACCCGGCCCCCCAGGAAAACGCGAAATGCTTCGCGCTATTAAATTATAAAAGAGCTTCTATTTTAGATACGAATGTAGTTTTAGGAGCAGCACCTACCTGTTTATCTACTACCTTGCCGTCTTTGAAGAAAAGAACGGTCGGAATATTACGGATGCCAAATTGTGCAACCACGTCGTTGTTGTTGTCTACATCCATTTTGCCGATAGTAACACGGCCTTCATATTCGGTAGCCAGTTCATCGATGATCGGACCAACCATGCGGCAAGGACCACACCATTCAGCCCAGAAGTCAAGGACCATAGGCTTACCAGAGTTTACCAACTCTTCAAAATTTGCATCTGTAATTTGTAGTGCCATATCTTTAATTATGAATTATATATTCGAATTTTGTGCAAAAGTACAAATTCTTTTATACCATACAAATACTACCCGTTAATTTTAAAATCCATATTCTCGTTCGTTTGCAAGAATTCGACTAGGTTGCGTGTGACATTAAGCCGTATGTTTTGTGAGAAAAAATTCTGTATGACATTATGTTCGCCGTCAACCACCTTGAAATATAACAGGCTCTGACCCGGATTGTTTTTAATCAAGGTCGACAGTTCGTTTATGGTCGGTTCGTCCAAATCGTGGATCGGGACCGTGATACTGATCTTTTCGATCAGGCGGTCTTTCTCTTCCTGCAGCAATTGGATGGCCCCGATAGACAAGCTAAGGCGACCTGAATTGTAGCGGTCTTCCACACGCGCCTTGATCAGCAGGTACATGCCGCGCTTGCCGAATTTGCTGTAATCGACGTAATCTTTACCGAACAATGCTATTTCGCCGCTACCGGTAAAATCTTCTATCTTGATAATGCCGTAAGGATTCCCTTTTTTGGTCATCCCTTCGCGAAAGTCCGTAACGATACCGCCGAACAGCAAGTCTTTGCCTACCAGGTTTTCCTTGTCGTTTATTTCCGCCATGCCGGTATTACATACATATGTCAGTATAATACGGTATTCATCCAACGGATGGGCGGAAAGATAGATACCGACCAGTTCTTTTTCTTTATTCAGGCGTTCGAGGTCGCTCCAACGTTCACATTTGGGAATCTCCGGTTTGGCGATGGCGATAAAAGCATCTCCTCCGAACAGGGAATTGGTAGCCGTGCTCTTGTCTGTCTGGAACTTATTGCCATAGCGAACCAGTGTTTCAAGGAATATTTCTCCTTTTCCTGTTTCGGCAAAGAACTGTTCCCGCTGGATGCCGAAATTGTCAAAAGCACCGGCTAATGCCAGCGATTCGATGTTTTTCTTGTTGCAGGCAGTCAGGTTGACACGTTCCACAAAATCAAAGATATCTTTGTACGGACCGTTTTTCCTCCGTTCTTCAATGATATTCTGCACGGCGGCTTCGCCGACACCCTTCACAGCACCCAGACCGAAGCGGATGTTCTTATTCTTGTCCACACTGAACTTCAGGATCGACTCGTTCACGTCCGGTCCGAGCACCTGAATGCCCATCGCCTTACATTCGTCCATGAATTTCGTGATATCCACAATATTCGATAAACTTCGGCTCAAGACGGCAGCCATATACTCGGACGGGTAGTTCGCTTTCAAAAAAGCTGTCTGATAGGCTACCCATGAGTAGCAAGTGGCATGGCTCTTGTTGAAGGCGTATGAGGCGAATTTTTCCCAGTCGGACCATATCTTCTGCAAAGTTTCTTCCTTGTAACCATTCGTCTTTCCACCCGCCATGAATTTGGATTTCAGGTGGTTCATCTTTTCGATCAGCTTCTTACCCATTGCCTTACGGAGGGCGTCACTCTCGCCACGGGTGAAGTTCGCTAACAGACGTGACAGAAGCATGACCTGCTCCTGGTAGACGGTGATGCCATATGTGTCTTTCAGATACCGCTCCATGACGGGAATATCGTACTTGATTTCTTCTTTTCCCTGTTTACGGGCGATAAAGGAAGGAATATAATCCATAGGTCCCGGACGATACAGGGCGTTCATCGCGATCAAGTCTTCGAATTTAGACGGTTGCAGTTCTTTCAGGTACTTCTGCATACCAGCGGATTCAAACTGGAAGGTACCTGTGGTTTTCCCGTCGCAATACAGTTTGTAAGTTGCTGGATCTTCCAGACTGATATGGTCGATATCCAGGTCATGGCCGGTCGTCAGCCGGATGTTTTCAATTGCTTCCTTGATGATGGACAGTGTTTTCAGTCCTAAGAAGTCCATCTTGATCAAACCGGTCTCTTCGATCACCGAACCTTCATATTGGGTGACGAGCATCTCTTCACCGGTATCTTTGTCCTTGGCCGTACTGACAGGTACGACATCCGATATATCGTAGCGTCCGATAATGACGCCGCAGGCATGTACACCTGTGTTGCGCACGTTACCTTCCAGCATTTGGGCATATTTCAAGGTGTCGCGTGCCAGCGGGTCGTTTCCGGTAGCCGCTTCTTTCAGCTCCGGCACATAATTGATCGCATCCTTCAGCTTGAACTTCTTCATATCCGGAATCTTGTCCGGAACGAGTTTTGCGAGGCGGTTCGATTCGGCAAGCGGAAGCTTCTGTACACGTGCGACATCCTTGATGGCCGATTTGGTCGCCATCGTACCATACGTGATGATATGCGCCACACGTTCGGCCCCGTATTTTTCCGTTACCCAACGGAGTACTTCCCCGCGGCCGTCATCGTCGAAGTCGGTATCGATATCGGGGAGGGAAATACGGTCCGGATTCAGGAAACGTTCGAACAGCAAGTCATATTTGATCGGGTCGATGCGGGTGATCCCCAGACAGTAGGCAACAGCCGAACCGGCTGCCGATCCACGGCCGGGACCGACCGAAACGCCCAGTTCTTCGCGGGCGGCCCGGATGAAGTCTTGCACGATCAAGAAGTAACCGGGGAACCCCATCGTCTTCATGATGTGCAACTCGAAGTTCAGCCGCTCCTTGACTTCGTCGTTCAGATCATCTCCGTAGCAAATCTTTGCCCCGTCGTATGTGATCTTTTTCAGGTAGTCGGCTTCCAGTTTGATGCGGTATAGTTTTTCGTAACCGCCTAATTTTTTTATTTTGTCGTGTGCGGCCTCTTCACTCAGGACAACGTTTCCGTTTTCATCGCGGGTGAATTCGTCGAATAAGTCCTGTTCGGTGAATTTCTGGCGATATTCTTCTTCCGTCCCGAAATCTTCCGGGATGGCGAAGGTCGGCATGATAGGACCGTGGTCGATGGAGTAGAATTCCACCTTGTCGGCTATTTCCAGTGTGTTGCTGAGGGCTTCAGGAATATCAGAAAAGATGGTATTCATCTCTGCTGTCGTCTTCATCCATTCCTGTTTGGTGTAGCGCATACGGTTCGGGTCATCCAAATCTTTACCCGTACTAAGGCAGATTAGGCGGTCGTGAGCTTCCGCATCTTCCGCATTGACGAAATGAACGTCGTTGGTCGCGATAACCTTGATATTGTGTTTACGCGCCAGTTCCAGAATCGCCTTGTTTGCCGTAACTTGGTGGGGGTATACATCTTGTGCGGCGTTCGGGTCATGTGTCTCGTGCCGCTGTATTTCCAGATAGTAATCTTCTCCGAACAGGTTCTTGAACCAAAGGACCGATTCTTCGGCCTTGTCCATCCGTCCGTTCAGGATATGCTGCGGAATTTCCCCACCGATACAGGCAGAGCAAATGATCAGGTCTTCATGATATTTTTCCAACAACTCCTTGTCGATGCGCGGACGTCCGTAAAATCCTTCCGTCCAGGATAAGGAAACCATCTTGATCAAATTTTTGTAACCGTTCAGGTTCTTAGCCAGCACGATCAAGTGCCATCCGCTTCGGTCGTTCTGTGAAGCAAGCTTGCTATGCCGTCCGTTACGGGCACAATAGCACTCGCAACCAAAGATCGGTTTGAATATTTTTTTCTTCTCTTCTTCGATCTTTGCAGGTATTTCTTCAAGGCGGGCTTGCTCTTCGGCGGTCAGTTCCGTTTTACTTTTCAGCTCTTTCAGTTCTTTTTCATAGTCCTTGATGGCTCCTAACGGCTTGCCGTTTTTTTTGGATACCTTGTTGAAGAACTCTTTTATTCCGAACATCA
>OOAG01000827.1_pt1 | contig 25606 bp, 18 predicted proteins | sample 1671461 | NCBI WGS metagenome assembly OOAG01 (sample SAMN06348159, study PRJEB24527) | human gut metagenome | biome: human gut; feature: ankylosing spondylitis patient; material: feces | host: Homo sapiens | place: China | collected 2015-10 | reverse complement strand
TGACAAGGTCGCCCGGCCGGGCGTTTTTCATCACATGGTCCACGACCTCGTCAAAGGTGTCGTACCACACGCTGCCGGGGATCTTGGCGGCAAGGTCCTTCGTTCGGACGGCGTAATCCTCCGCGCGTTCCCGGCTGCCCATGATCTCCGTCATCACCACTTTGTCCGCGATCTGCAGCACCCGGGCAAAATCGTCCAGCAGCATCTGCGTGCGGGTGTAGGTGAAGGGCTGGAACACGGCCCACACGCGTTTGTAGTCCATTTCCTTGGCGGCGCGCAGCGTGGCCTCCAACTCGGTGGGGTGATGGGCGTAGTCGTCGGCGATGGTCACGCCGTTTACCTCTCCCAGAAACTCAAAGCGGCGGCCGGCGCCCCGGAATGCGTTGATGCCCCGGGCGCACTCGTCGGCCGTGCAGCCGGACATCGTGGCGCATGCGAAAGCGGCCAGCGCATTGTACACATTGTGGCGTCCGGGCACCGAAAGTTCAATGTGCACTGCGGGCACACCCAGTACCTGCACGTCGAAGCAGAAGAACGATGGGCGGTATTCGCGCACATGCACGGCGCGGTAATCCGCGGGCGTGTCGATGCCGATGGTGCGGATGTGGCGGTCCAGATTGTGTATGACCTTAACGGTATTGGCGTCGTCCAGGTTGGCAATGACGGTGTGCGTGGTGAGCAGTGCGAATTTGCGGAAGGATTCCTCCAGGTTCTCCATGGTCTTGAAGAATTCCAGATGGTCCGCGTCCACGTTCAGGAGCACCGAGATATAGGGCACCAGATGCAGGAAGGTGTTGCTGTATTCGCATGCCTCCACCACGATCTCGCGCCCTGTGCCGTAGCGGCCGTAGGCGTCGATGAGCGGCAGCTTGCCGCCGATGACGGCGGCGGGGTCCGCGTGAGCCATCACCATGATCTGCGTTGTCATAGCCGTGGTGGTGGTTTTTCCGTGTGTGCCCGCGATGCAGATGGGATGGGGGTAGGTGTTGGCCACATAACCCAGAAGGATGCTGCGCTCCACGGTGGGGATACCCAGCCGGTGGGCCTCTTCGATCTCCGGGTTGCCCTTCATGATGGCGGCGGTATACACCACCAGCTCGGCTCCGTGCACGTTTTCGGCCTTGTGTCCCATGGAGATCGGGATGCCCAGCTTGCGCTCGCGGTCGATGATATCGCCCTCGTTCACGTCCGAGCCTGTGATCTCATAGCCCACTTCATGCAGGATCTGCACCAGCGGGAACATGCCGCTGCCGCCAATGCCCACAAAGTGCAGCTTGGTTTTGCCGTCCAGCAGTTTGCTGTCGAATGCGTTCATATCTATCACCTCGTAAAAATACGCCTTGTTCTTTTAACATTATATATTGATTTGATGGTAAAATAAACAATTTCCCGTAAATTTGGCCGGAAAGGGCATTTTCTGGTATACTGGAAAAAACAAAACCGGAAGCAAAGGGGCGCGGATACGGATGGATGTAGCGTTTGAAGGCGCGCATATGATATGGGACGGTGTGCTCTGCTGCACGGCGGACGACCCGGAGGCCTACTATGCAGCGGATGCGCGGCGGGTGCTGGAGCTGTTCGTGCTGGCGGCGGAGCAGGGACTGGAGCTGAAGGCGGACACGCTGCTGGCTGCGGCCGGGGCTGCGCCGGGCGTGCGGAGCCTGTCCGGGCGCGCGGCGGGTGCAGCGGCACAGCGGCTTTTGCTCTCCGGCGCACCCGAGGCACTGGGCGTTTTGTGCGCCGCAGGGGCGTATGCATCTTTCGGGCTGCCGCAGCGCGCGCCCTGTCTGCATGGCCTGGCGGAGGCGCCCGCCGTGCCTATGGCGCGGTGGTGGCTGTATCTGCGGCGGTGCGGGACATCCGCCGTGCGGGACGCATCGCTGTGCGCCGCGCTGGAACTGGACGCCGCTCTGCCGGAGTTGATGGCTGCTCTGGACGTGCTTGCTGCCCGCAAAACACCGCCCGCGGACCGGCAGGAGCTGAAGCGTGTGCTGAGCCGCCTGCCGGAGGCGCTGGACTATGATGCTGCCGCGCGCACGCTGGCTCTGGCGGACCCGCGCTGGAACAGCCAGCCCGCACTGTACGCGGCGCTGCGCCTCTCCCGTGAGCCTTATCTTCCCGCCCAGCTCGCCGTCACCAGTGCGGAGCTGACGGCGGCGCACATTCGGGGCGGACGGCAGGCATGGGTCCTGCGGGGCCTGCTGGACGCGGTCATCGCCGCGCCGCAGATCAACTTCCCGGAAGCGCTGCTGGCGCTGGCGAAAACGCTGGCCGGGCAGGCATGAGCCGCCGAAAATGTGAAAACACTGGAAATAGGCGGCGGAAGGCTTGCACTTGTGATATACAAATTGTATAATACCATTGATAACTTTAACTTGTTTTCGGTGGAGGCGCTGAAAGCAGAGGTGAGGAGTGCGGCAAGTGAAGAAACTGCTGGGGATGATCCTGACGCTGGCGCTGGCGGCGGGTCTGGCTTGGCCGGTGTACGCCGAAAGCAGCACCGTGCCGCCGGAGGTGACGGCGCACGCATACCTTGTCATGGATGCACAGACGGGGCAGGTGCTCGTACAGAAGGGCGGCGCCGAGCGGAATTATCCAGCCAGTATCACGAAGATTATGACGCTGGCGCTGGCTATGGAAAAATGCGGCGGCGACATGACGCAGCAGGTCACGGTCAGCCCGGACGCGGTCTATTCGCTGGAGGCGGGCTCGTCCCATGTCGCGCTGCAGCCGGGAGAGGTCGTGTCTCTCAACGATCTGTTCCATGCCACGATCCTGGCCAGTGCCAACGACGCGGCCAATGTGCTGGCAGAGTACACCGCCGGCAGCATGGAGGCGTTTGTGGAGTTGATGAACGCCAAAGCCGCGGAGCTGGGCCTGGCGGGCACCCATTTTGTAAATGCCAACGGCCTGCACAGCGCCGACCACTACACCACACCCTACGACATGGCCCGCCTGACACAGTGGGCGATGACGGTGCCGGGCTTTTCCGAGTTGTTCGGCGCAACATCCTATACCATGCAGCCCACCAACAAGCAGGAGCAGGAGCGTCTGTTTGGCACCGATAACTGCATGCTGGTAACGAACAAATACCAGTATGAGGGCACCACCGGCGGTAAGAGCGGCTGGACGGAGGAGGCGGGCTACACGATGGTGGAAACCGTCACCCGCAGCGGCAGAAGTCTGATCTGCGTGGTGATGGGAAGCGCAAAAAAGTATGACAAGTTTTCCGACAGCATCGCATTGCTGGATTATTGCTTCGATCATTTCACGCCCGTCACGCTGGCGGCTTCGGATATTACGTCCCCGCAGGTGCCGGTGTATTACGCCGAAGGAGCGCCCTCGGTGGGCAGCGCGCCGCTGGCCCTTTCGGAGGAGGGCTACACGTTCCTGCTCCACAGTGCGCTGGCTGCGGATGACGTGCAGGTCACGTTTGATACGCCGGAGCGCTACATGGTGGACGAGCCGTTCACCGCAGCAATGACGGTCAGCCTGAGGGAGGGCCTTTCGGCCGGGAGCTGTATGAACCGCGAGATCGGCGTTTATACGTTGGGCATCGACGAGAGCGCAGTGTCCGCGCTTTTGGACGCCAATGCGAAGGAATTTGTGGACAGGCCCGCCTGGTGGGAGGTCGCGCTCAAGGTGCTGGGCGTGCTGTTTTGTATCTTTCTTTTACTGGCCGCTCTGGTGGCCGGGCGCATCGCTTATGTGGCGTACGTTAAGGCGCAGCGCAAAAAGCGCAGGCTGGCACGCCGCCGTGCTGCCATGCTCGCGGCGCAGCAGGGCCTTATGCCCCGCGTGCAGCAGCCGCGGCCCGTACACGGCCCGGCCATGACGCGGGAGCCTGCGCCCGCGCTGCGCGTAGTGCAGGGAGGCCGCGCGGAAGGCGTGCCCGCCGGCCGCACAGCCATGGGCGCTTCCCGCGGCAGAGATTGACCGGCTGCGCGGCTGGCGGAAACGTCAAATTGAAAAAGCGCGCCCTGAATCGGCCTGTTGGCCTGCTCAGGGCGCGCTTTTGTTGTGCTGAAAATATCTGCCGCAGCCGCGCGGGAACGGAGCCTTACACCTCCCATGAGGTGTAAGAATCTCCCCGGACCAGAAAGGCGCGGCGTGCCAGGTGCGCCAACGGCGCGTCTGAGCGGGAATCGGAATAAAACTGCCCGATCTCCGCATCCGGATATTGCTCCCGGAAACGCGACACCTTTTCCGCTCCCTTGCAGTTGAGGCCCGTGTAACGCCCGGTGCGCGCATCTACACGGGAGGCGATGGGCGGGCGGATACCCAGCCTGCGGCAGGCGGGCGCCAGCAGAAATTCCGGTGAGGCAGAAACGACCAGGTCGTCTGGCTGCTTCTGGGCCAGATACCACGGGCGGAACCGGCGTTCATGCGTGCGCCAGAAATCCTCCGCCCAGGCGTCCGCGTCCGGCACGCCCTGCAAAAAGGAAAAAAACGCTTCCTTGAACGCTTCCTTAGCCGTGCGGCCCAGCGCATAGCGCACGGCGGCGGCGCACTGCCGGGGCAGAAAGCGTGCCAGCCCCGGCGCGCGCTTCAGGCAGTAGGCCCAGAAAGCGCGGGTGCTGTCGCCGCGAAAGATCGTGTCGTCAAAATCGTATACGTTCATGGCGGCGCACCATTACAAGCCGATGATCTTGGAGTCGAGAAAGACCTCCAGCGCCGGGATCTTGATGAACAGCGCCAGAATGAATACGGCGGCCAGTATGATCATGTACATCAGCAGCCCTTTCTCCCGGTAAAGCTTCTCCGGCTTCTGCACGGCGGAATCCTTTTTGAAGGCAAGATGAAAGTAAAAACAGAACAGCCCGCACAGGAAGGGGACCACCAGCAGCAGCTCGATCTTGTATTTGATGATGAAGATACCGCACAGAAACAGCGAGCACATGGCGTAGAAGAACGCGGAGATCAGGAGAGATTGTTCGGTGTACTGGCCGAAGGATTTGCGGTACAGCGCGGCGGTGCTTTTGTCACCGATCATACGGTATTCGGCATAGCGCTTGATGGCCATGAGAAACGCGCCGCCCAGCCAGTAGCCCAGCACGATGGTGACCGGCGGCAGATAGTCCGCCGTTACGAAAAACCAGCCCAGCAGCAGGCGGATGGCATTGTTGATGGACTCCGACAGTACGTCCAGATACGCGATATCCTTGGTGCGGAAGGGCTTGACATTGTACAGAACACCCATCACCAGCAGCCACAGCTCGCATACAAAGAACGGGATGTTCACCAGCAGCGAAGCGCCAAGCCCAACCGCGGCCAGCACCGCATATTCCGCGGCAACGATTTTTCCGCTCATGGTGTTCTGCACCACGGGGCGTTTTTTCTTGGTGGGATGGTACTTGTCAAACCTGGCGTCCAGCCATTCGTTGATGACATAGTTGGCCGAGGCGATCATGCAGGTGCAGAAGAAACTGACCAGCGCGATACCGGCCAGGCCGCCGTAGGAGCCCTTCCAGCCTACCAGCAGCAGCGCGAACAGCGTGCCGGGGAAGATGAACAGGTTTTTGATCCAGTGGTCCGGACGGGCGATCTTGATATAGTCTTTCATGTTGAAGAACGTCCTTTCTTATTTAAGGCTGTACGGGGAAGCGGACAAGGCGTGCCCCTCGAACCATTTGGCCGTGCCGTAAGCCAGAAACGCCAGCATGGGCGCACAGGCTGCCGAGAGGTACATCAGATAGATGTCGAATGAAAGCGTCACGGCCATGAGATAGGCAATAGCAGCCATGCGCAGAAGCCCGGTGAGGAAGAAGCCCAGCATCAGCACGCTGCCCGCAAGGTCCGCAGGCGGCTGCTTTTTTTTCAGTCCGCGTACGCAAGCGGGCGCATACCGCACAAGCCACAGCACGGTGAGCAGCAGCATGGGCCAAAGCAGGATGCGCTGCACCCAGGTTACAAGATTCAGCAGCTTGTAGGCAATTTGATTGAGAGGCGCAAAGTAGGGCAGATCGGTGTTGGCCTGTGCGGCGATGGTGCTCTGGCAGTGCAGATAACTCTCCCATTCTTCAGTTTGGTCGGGCCGGGCGATGGAAAGTATCTGGGTCGGTTCGGTCTGCTCGAAGAGAACGAACACCTTGACCTCGTCAAAAAATTTACCGATGGTAGGGGCAACATATTCCGCCTTGATCGGAGAAAACACACCGCTGTGTCTGCGCCCGGCGGGGACAAGCCCTGCATCACAGGCGGCGTTTATCTCGTCGGCCACCGCGCGCCAGAAGTTTTCTGCGTCCTGGGCTGTGTCGTAGTAACCGGCCGTCCAGGCAGCCTTGCGCAGCACCCAATGGATGCCGCCGGAATTCAGCTCGCCTGTTTCCGGGTCGCCGTAGCCGTTGTACATCTCGGGCGTCTCCAGCACATCCTGAAGTTTGGCGAAGGTGGGGGATACTTCATACAATGCAAGGCGTGTGGACAAAGGGATGAGCTCGTAGCGCTTCTGGTCATCCGGATACGCGCGGGACAGCGCACCCATAGCGTCATTGAATTCGCTGGAAGTGAAATCGCTGATGATAAAACGGCCATAATACTTGTAGTTCATGCCGCACCAGGCCGCGATGCCGCCGCCCCACAGCGCTAATGGTACCAGCAGCAGCGCCAGACGGCTCTTTTTGTGCGCAATGCTTTTGTCCAGAAACAGATAAGCAAGATAAACCGCCGCCGCGCACAGAACGAACGGCAGCAGCAGCGCGTTGTCCTCGTGGCACAGCCAGGCCGCCGCAAGGGAAAGGCCGGCGGCAACATAATAAGGCAGCGCGCGCAGCGGTTTTTCCCGAAAGCGCGTGAATGCGCCCAATAGTCCTGCCAGCGCCAGCAGCACCAGGGAGGGATAGATATTGTCGCGGTAGACGCGCAGCGTATTTTCCGCCCAGGAGGCCGGGGTATACAGCGTGACGGCGAATACGAACAGCCGTCCCCAGTTTGTGCGCATCACGGGCTTCAGCGCCGCCAGCAGCACCAGGCAGCTCACCGCGAACAACGCCTGACCGCCTACGACGATGTTGACGTGCAGCAGGTTCAAAAACGCCAGCCAGAGCGCATAAAACGAATGCTTGCCCAACGTGAGCCAATCGTATTCTCCCAGCCAGTTCCCGGCGGAGATGCTCTTGGCAAGGTTGAACATCAGCGTGTCGTCGATGGGGGAAAGATCCGGCGAGGCGACGATGAGCTGGAAGCTGCACAGGCCCAGCTTGACGGCAGTGAGGGCCAGCGCCAGTACCCACAGCCACCGTGCGCGCAGATCCCGCTTTGGCAGCAGCTTTTTCAGTTTCGACATGGCTTGTCTCCTTTTGCGGCGCGCCGGGGCCGGGCGCCGTTTGCTTGGCAGCCGTGCAGATGTACCGCACACGGCTATGGCCACAATTGTATATTATTATATCACTATAAGTACTGCGTGCGCAACACGGGCGGCACATGTGCGTGCTGAAGGGTGAAATAAGCATGAGAGGTTGAGTATTTCTGCACGGGCCGTTATAATAATGTCTGGCATATGGCGGCCGGCTGCCGCGGGAGCTGAGGGAAAACGGTTGTTGCACAAGGGGATTGATGGTATAATAACCTCAAACCCGCCGCTTGCGCGGCTGCGCGCACTTCGTGCGCTGATGCGCTTTTGCGCATGGGCCTGAAATATTGCATCGCGGAAAACCGCGGCAGTTCCCCGCCAGCCAAAAGCGTGGCGGGCGTTTGATGCGCGGTCCGGTCCGGGCGGCTGCACATTTCGCGGATATTTTGGTCTGCCGTGCTTGCGCTTTTCTCAAACGCAGCTTCGGGGACAAAACTCCGCCGCGTTTTTGCTGAGACCGTCCCGGACGGCTTCCCTGATGCAAAAGATGCCGAAAAGGTCGCGCGGCGGACTGTCGTCGTGCGGGAAGGATAAGCCATGGAGGATTGTATCATCATCGGAGCAGGCGCGGCCGGGCTGTTTGCCGCCGGCGCTGCCGTGCACGCGGGCAAACGCGTCACGGTTCTGGAGCATATGGACGCGCCGGGCAAAAAGCTGCTCATTACAGGCAAGGGGCGGTGCAATGTCACCAACAACTGCGGTCCGGATGAGTTTTTGAAAAATGTGCGCCGCAATCCGCGTTTTTTGTATTCGGCGCTCAACGCCTGCCCGCCCGCTTTCGTGATGGAGCTGCTGGAAAAAGGGCTGGGCGTGCCGCTTAAAACGGAGCGGGGGCGGCGGGTATTTCCTCAGAGCGACCGCGCGCAGGACGTGCTGGACGCTCTGCTGCGCTGGGCGAAGGGTGCGCGTCTGCGGTACGAGGGCGCACGGGAGCTGATGTTGGAGAACGGCCGCTGCACGGGCGTGCGCCTGCAGAGCGGCGAAGCGCTGCGTGCCGGGGCCGTGCTCGTGGCAACGGGCGGCGTGTCTTATCCGGTGACGGGCTCCACGGGCGACGGCTACCGTTTCGCACGGCAGGCGGGCCACACCGTAATGCCGCCGGAACCGAGTCTTGTTTCCCTGGTGGGGCGCGGAGGGGTGTGCAGGCGTATGATGGGTCTTTCCCTTAAAAATGTGGCGCTCACACTGTACGAAGGAAAAAAGGCGCTGTTTTGCGAGCAGGGTGAGATGCTGTTCACGCATTTCGGCATGTCCGGGCCGCTGGTGCTTTCCGCCAGCGCACACATCCGGGATATGAAAAAATACGGCTACCGCGTCTGTATTGACCTCAAGCCTGCGCTGCCGCCGGAAAAGCTTTATAAGCGCGTCTCCGAGGACTTTGCGCTTCTTGCGAACCGGGAGGCTGCGAACTGCCTTGTGAAGCTGCTTCCGGCCTCCATGCAGCCTGTGATGCTGGACGTGTGGGGCATGGACCCGCAGCGCAAGGTGAACCAGATCACTCGGGAGGATCGCCGGCGCCTGGTGGAGCTGCTGAAAGCGTTCCCGGTCGAGCTGGCCGGAAAGGGCGACCTTGCCCATGCCGTCGTTACCAGCGGCGGCGTCAGCGTAAAGGAAGTGGACCCCAAAACAATGCAGAGCAAGCTGTGTCCGGGGCTGTATTTCGCGGGCGAGGTGCTGGATGTGGACGCGTACACGGGCGGCTACAACCTGGGAATCGCGTTCGCCACAGCATATGCGGCGGCAAGCCATCTGTAATCGGCCGGACGGCTGTCAATCATGACCGGGCGCATGCCGCAGTGCGGAGCGTCCTGGGGGGAAGAGGAGAAAAATATGATTTCCATTGCCATCGACGGCCCGTCCGGTGCGGGCAAATCCAGTCTGTCGCGGCGGCTTGCCGCAGAGCTTGGCTACATTTATGTCGATACCGGCGCCATGTACCGTACCATCGGGCTGCATGTGCTGCGCAGCGGCGCAGACACCGAGGATGAGGATGCCGTGGCGGCGCTCCTGCCGGGCATCCGGCTGGAGATGCGCTATGTGGACGGTGTGCAGCATATGTTTTTGAACGGGGAGGACGTTTCCGGCCTCATCCGCACCGAGGAGGTGTCCATGGCTGCATCCCATGTTTCGGCACACCCGTCGGTGCGCGCGTTCCTGCTGGACGAACAGCGTGCATTGGCAAAGGATAACAATGTGCTTATGGATGGGCGCGACATCGGTACTGTGGTGCTGCCCGGTGCGCAGGTGAAGATATTTCTGACGGCCAGCGCGGGAGACCGCGCCCGGCGCCGCTACGATGAATTGATTGCCCGCGGGGAATGGGTGAGCTACGAGCAGGTGCTGGCGGATGTGGAACGGCGGGACTATAACGACACCCACCGTGCCGCCGCGCCGCTGCGCCCCGCTGCGGATGCCGTTACCGTGGACACCACGGGCTTTACCTTCGACGATGCGTTCGCGCTGCTGCTGTCCACCATCCGCGCGCGTCTGGGGCAGGAGGGGTAACGATGTGGTTTTACTGGATCATCGTGCCGTTGGCGTGGCTGGTGTGGCACATCGCGTTCCGGATCAGGGTCATCGGAAGGGAGAACCTCATCCATGACAGGGGCTTCGTCATCGCGCCCAACCACATCTCCGCCATCGACCCTGTATTCGTCGTTATTGCCCGGTTTTGGGGCAGGCCCATGGTCATCATGGCCAAAGAAGAGCTGTTCGAGATCAGCCGCCTGCTGAACTGGGCCTGGCGGCATGTGGGCGTCGTTTGTGTGCGCCGGGGAAAGGGCGACGCCACAGTGGTGGAAAACACTGTGCGCGAGGTGCGTGAGGGCCGCGGGGCGCTGGTCTTCCCCGAGGGCACGCGTACCAAGGACGGCAACCTGGGTAAGCTGAAGAGCGGAGCATTTGTCATTGCGGCCGAAGCGGGCGTGGATATGATCCCCTGCCGTATCATCTACAAAGGCGGAAAAATGCGGGTGTTCGGCCGCTGCACCGTAGTGTTCGGCAAGCCGATCCCCGCGGAAAAATTGAAGCTGGGCGAGCCGCGCAGCGCCGCCCGCCTGCGCGAATGCAAGGCGTTGCTGGCGGAAGAGCTGGAAAAGCTGCTGGAGGAAAACCGGCAATACTTATAAAAGTGTAAAAGAGAAAGTGCGCTGCCTGCGGCGCCCTTTTCCAAGGAGCTGTGATATGAAGATCATTAAGGCAAAGACGGCGGGCTTCTGCTTCGGAGTGGACCGTGCGGTAAAGCTCACCTACGGCCTGCTGGAGCAGGGCGTGCGGGTGGCTACGCTGGGGCCGCTCATCCATAATCCTCAATGCGTGGCGGACCTTGCGGCCCGGGGCGCCGTTACCGTGGATACACCCGAACAGGTGCCCGACGGCTACGAGGTGGTGGTGCGCAGCCACGGCGTGCCGCAGTGCGTGTACGATGCGCTTGGGGCCCGGGGCCTTGTGGTGCATGACGCCACCTGCCCCTTTGTGGCCAAAATCCACCGCCTGGCCCGCAGGGCGGGTGAGGAGGGCAAAACCCTGCTGGTCGCAGGCGACGAAAACCATCCCGAGGTGCAGGGCATCGTGGGACACACACGGGGCAGTGTATTTGTTTTTGCCGATTTGGAGGAGTTAAAAGCACTTTTAACTCCAGAAAATACCAAAAATGGGATTTTTGTGGTAGCTCAAACCACTTTTGAGGTGAAAAAGTGGCAAGAATGCGTAGAGTTTCTCAAAAAAGTATATACAAATCCGAGCATATTTGATACAATATGTAATGCAACATGGGCGAGGCAGCATGAGGCGGAGTGCCTTGCGCGCCAATGCGACCTGATGGTCGTCATCGGCGGGCGGCAGTCCTCCAACACCCAGAAACTCGTATCCGTTGCCGGGCGCCATACAAAGGCCGCCGCCGTGGAGACAGCACAGGAGCTGGACCCCGCATGGTGGCGCGGCGCAGGCACGGTGGGAGTGACGGCGGGTGCATCCACGCCCTCGTCTATTATTGAGGAGGTACTGAGCAGTATGAGCGAGGAAATTCGTGAAGAGGAATTGAGCTTTGAGGAAATGATCGACGCTTCCTTGAAGCCGGTATACAATGGAAAGGTCGTAAAGGGCATCGTCACCGGCGTTTCCCCCAGCGAGATCCAGGTGGATATCGGCACGAAGCAGACCGGTTTCGTCAAGCTCGAGGAACTCACCAATGACCCGTCCGCCAAAGCGGAGGATCTGGTCAAGAAAGGTGACGAGCTCGACCTCATCGTAACAAAGGTAAACGACCAGGAAGGCGTCGTCTATCTTTCCAAAAAGCGTCTGGATGAGAACAAGGGCCGCGAGGCCGTTGCCGCTGCTGTCGAGAGCGGCGAGATCCTGGAGGGCTTCGTCACCGAGGCCAACTCCGGCGGCGTTGTGGTGCTGGTGAATAACGTGCGCGTGTTCGTGCCGCGCTCCCAGGCCACGTTGCGCCATGGCGAGGATTATACCGCCCTGGTGAAAACGAATGTCCGCCTGAAGATGAAGCAGTGCGAAGGCCGCCACATCGTGGGTTCCATCCGCGAGGTTCTGGCCGCCGAGAACGATGCCAAGCGCGAGGAGTTCTGGGCCAATGTGGAGATCGGCAAGCAGTACACGGGCGTTGTCAAGAGCCTGACCAACTACGGTGCGTTCGTGGATATCGGCGGCGTGGACGGCCTGGTTCATATCAGCGAACTGTCCTGGAACCGCATCAAGCATCCGTCCGAGGTCGTGAGCGTCGGCGATACCATCGATGTGTACGTCAAGGATATCGACACCGAGAACAAAAAAGTGTCTCTGGGCTATAAGAAAGCCGAGGACAATCCCTGGGAGAAATTCAAGGCCGAATATCCCATCGGCAGCGTGTTCAAGGCGCCCGTGGTGTCCATCACCAAGTTCGGCGCATTTGTGCGCATCCTGCCGGGCATCGACGGCCTGGTGCATATCAGTGAGATTTCCAACGAGCGTGTTGAGAAGGTCTCCGATGTGCTGAGCGTAGGCCAGGAAGTGGAAGTGAAACTCACCGATGTGGACTTCGAGAAAAAGCGCATCAGCCTTTCGATGAAGGCGCTGCTCTCCGGCAGCGAAGCGGACGGCGAGGACGCCGAGTGATTTAAAACCGGAAAACGGCCATGCGGAGCGATCCGTATGGCCGTTTTTTATTGTGCCGCGGCAAAAATGCTTCCGACGGTCCGTTCCGGTGTGCTTGGAAGATTGTCATAGATTTTTAAGATTTTTTTTGAAATGAAACCGGATGCGGGCGCGTCTACTATAATGGAAAGACAATGTCAGCGATACTGCGGCGGCGGGATATCATGTGCCGTTTTTGCATACACTGATAAAGTATGCCGCGGACCGTGGAGGTTTGGCAGGAAGGGTTGCAGATGTGGGTTTGAGAGCAATGAAGAAAAGATGTGTAGCGGTGCTGACAGCAGCGCTGTGCCTGATGCTGGTGTTGGGGCTGCAGGCATGCGCCGGGTCCGGCGGAGGGCGGCCCATACAGGACCCTCAGGCGGGAACGGTGCTTCCCGAGGGAGCTAAAAAAGAAGAAGGCGTGGTACTGGACGCCTCGGACGGACAGTTCATCCTCCGTGCCGCAGGCGGCGGAGAGTATGTGTTCCGCATGGACGGCGCCGAGGACATGGTAGAAGGCGGCGTACAGGCCGGCCAGTATGTGCGCATCTGGTACGACGGCGTTTTGACGGACACCAACGCCCGAAATGTAAAGCTGCTGCGCATAGAGGCTGCGCAGGAAACGCAGCCCGACTCCCTTTCGATGGGGAGCACGGTCGACGGCGTTGTAACGGCGTTCGATGAAGAGAGCATCACACTTCGGACGGCGGGCGGTGAAACCTACACCTTTGCGGCGGGCCGGAGCGTACGTGCGCTGAAGGGCGAACCACGCGAGGGAATGTGGGTGCGCGTGTATTTTGATGGCGCACCGGACGGCGCGGTGGTGAGCCGTGTGACAGCGCGCGTATCGGAGGGAGATGTGTTCACCCTGGCGGGACGTATCCGCGCCGTGGATGAAAAGGCGGATACGATCACCTTTTTGGCAGATACAGGGGAACGTTATATCTTCGCGCTGGGCTTCGCCGAGGTGGATATGCCGGATGGCCTGCGCGCGGGAAGCCGCGCGGTGCTGAGCTATTCGGGCAGCGCCGCGCCGGAGGATACATCCCATGCCATGCTGCTGCGTGTGCAGGCGGAAAAGCTGGCGGATGCACAGGCTGTGCGGGGCACGGTGTGTTCCGTGAACAGCAAACAGGGCAGCATCGGGGTATGTACGGCGGACGGACGTGTACTTGCCTTCTACACGGGGAAATCCCTCACCGGGCAGCAGGGCGGAGTGGAGCCGGGAGATGGTGTGCGCGTCACTTATTCCGGTTGCATCAGCGGGGAATCCACCCGTTCCGCACAGCTTCTGTCACTGGAGGTCACGGCCCGGAAAGATGCCAATAAGAGCGCCGTGCTCGGTACGGTGCGTGCCGTGAGCGATACCGCACTGACGCTGGCCGCCGCCGACGGCCGGACACTGAAATTTGAAGCTGTGCCGGGAAAGTCTTTTCCGGAGGAGCTGAAAAAAGGCGATACGGTCCGCGTGTCCTACACCGGGTGGATCGAAGGGGAGGATACCTCTGAGGCTGTTTACGCTTCCGTTTCCCGTGCATATGCCTGAACCGGCGCGGTTGTTTTGGTTCGCCGCTTCTCCCGGTGAGTCCTTCATAAAAATATTTCCGCTGTGAAAACGCGATGCGATTTCACAGTGGTTTTTTTTGCCGGAATATTGTAATATAGAAGCTGGATATCATCGGAGCGGGCCCCGCGCGGGCCGGCGGAATAAACAGAGGGAGGTGGCTGCGGGATGGCGCGCAAACAACAGAATGACCCGCTGCGCTATGCGGCGAACCTGACGGCGCTGGCGGCGGCGGTGTATTTGGGCGTCACGGCGCTGCTGCGTTTGGCCGTAGGGCAGCTGCTGCGCCTGTTCAACAAAAGCGCTACGCTGGAAAATCCCATCGCTGTGCCTGAGTGGGTGCTGGGTGTATTCAACGTTCTTCTGCCCGCCGCCGGGTTGGCCGCAGCGTTCTGGCTGCTGGCCGTGGGAGTGCGCGCTACGCCCATGCGCCTGCGGATTTCGGTGCAGATGCCTCGGGACGGGCGGCTGTGGCTGTTCGTGCCGGTGTTTTTAGGGGCGGGCTTTCTATGCAGCTTGCTTACTACGCTTTTGCAGCGGCTGCTGGCCGCGTTCACCCGGTACCGCGCGCCGGAGGCCATCCGTCTGCCGCAAAGCGGATTTGCCACGTTTTTGTATTTCATCGGCATGTGTGTGGTACCCGCCGTACTGGAGGAGCTGCTGGTGCGCGGCGCCATGCAGGCAGTGCTTTCCCGCTGGGGAACATGGTTTTCCATCGTTGTATCCAGTGTGGTGTTCACGCTGCTGCACGGCGATATCGCGCAGATGCCGTCTCTGTTCATCCTGTCGGTGCTCATGGGGCTGGCGGCCTACTGTACCGGCTCTCTGGCGCTGGGAATGGCGCTGCACTTTGCTTATAATACAATGTCGTTTCTTTTTTTATATGCGGCGCAGAAGATGGACGGCGTGTCCGCCTTTGCGTTTGCGGGATACCTGGTGGCCGTGTTCTGCGTGGGGGCCGTGGTGTGTCTTGCGGCCATTCGCCGCCTGGGCGTAATGCGCCGTTTCAGGCCCATCCCCCGGGTATACGACCCCAAGAACCGCCAGAGCCGTCTGGAGCGCCTGGCGTCTGCGCCGCTGTTCCCGCTGGTGATGGCGTGCATGGCGCTGCGCGCGGTATGGCCGCTGTTCGCGAAATAAGGAAAGTTGGTTTCATATGGATGATATAACGTTGATGCGTCTGGCGCTGGCCGAAGCGGAAAAAGCCGCTGTGTTGGGCGAGGTGCCTGTAGGCGCGGTGGTGGCGAAGAACGGGGAGCCTGTGGCGGTGGCGCACAACACGCGGGAGACCGGCAAGAATGCCACGCATCACGCCGAGCTGCTGGCCATAGACGCGGCATGCCAGGCTTTGGGCGGCTGGCGGCTGTGGCAATGCGAGTTGTTTGTGACGCTGGAGCCGTGCCCCATGTGCGCAGGGGCCATCGTCAACAGCCGTATCAAGCGCGTCGTGTACGGCGCGCGGGATGCAAAAGCGGGCTGCTGCGGCAGCGTAACGGATCTGTTTGCGCTGCCTTTCAATCACCGCCCTCAGGTGGAGGGCGGGCTGCTGGAGGACGAATGCGCCGCGCTGCTGGCGGCGTTTTTTGAAGAGCTGCGCCGCAGGCGCAGAGAGGGGAGCAAGCCGAAATGGAAAAAACCGCAATCGTGACAGGAGCTTCCCGCGGCATCGGCGCAGCCGCAGCGCTGGCGCTGGCCGCGCAGGGGTGCCGTGTGGCCGTGTGCTGCCGCACCCGGCGGGACAGTGCCGAAAGCGTGGCGGCTCGTATCCGCGCTGCGGGCGGCACGGAGGCAGTATTATGTGCAGATGTCTCTGACGAAGCGGCGGTGCGCACGATGTTTGCGCAGGTAGAGCAGGCGCTGGGGCCGGCGGACATCCTTGTCAATAATGCGGGCGTTGCACAGCAGAAGCTGTTCACAGATATCACTGCGGCTGAGTGGGACGCCATGTTCGGCGTATGCGTGAAAGGCGCGTTCCACTGCTGCCAGGCCGCGCTGCCGCATATGATACGCCAAAAGTGGGGCCGCATCATCAATATTTCTTCCATGTGGGGGCAGGTGGGGGCCTCCTGCGAGGTGCACTATTCCGCGGCAAAGGCGGCGCTTATCGGCTTTACCAAGGCATTGGCCAAGGAGGAAGGCCCAAGCGGAATAACGGTAAATTGTGTGGCGCCGGGCGTAGTGGAAACGGATATGATGGCTGTTTTCTCCCCGGAGGATAAGGCGGCGCTTGCAGAGGAAACGCCGCTGTGCCGTCTGGGCGCGCCGGAGGACGTGGCCGCTGCCGTCGCGTTTCTCGCATCGGACGCGGGCGCTTTTTTCACGGGGCAGGTATTGGCGCCCAACGGCGGGTTTGTCGTCTGAGGCTTTTATAGATGTAATATAAGGGCGGGAGCCTTGTGTGCTCCCGCCCTTTTCAGAATACCGGAATATTTGCGCGCGGCTGTAAAGCCATTTCGACCTGAGCTGTAAAGGGGAATTCCGCCGCCGTCCCGTTGATGAAATCCACCCGATAGCCTGTCCCGTCCTTGTGGAAAAAACCGCTCTCCGGTACGATGCGCAGATAACACAGGTTGGAGTCGCCTTCATCGTTGCAGGCAAAGTGCCACGGCTCGAACGCCCCCGCCAGCGCTTCGCGCGCCGCCTGGTTGGCAGGCAGCAGCGGATGTCCCATGAAATGGGCTTTGCACTTAAAGGTGTGAAAACTGCTGCAGAGCGAAACACAGGGGTTTGCTTTCATCTCCCGCACTTTGGCGGAACGGCCGTGCGTGACCACCCAGAATGCGCCGCCCATATAACAGGCGTCCACCACCCGCTGCGAAGGAACGTTCTCCCGCGTGGTCGCCAATACGAAGGTGCAGTCCTTTTCGAAAAGCTCGCGCAGGACCTCCAGGCTTTTTTCATATGCCGTCATAACGCGTCCCTTTCTCCGGACGGCTGAACGCGCCCGGCTCGATGTTCCGCGGGCGCCTTTGGTGCCGGCCCGCCTTGTGGCATCATTTTATCATGCACATCGTCCGCATACCAGCTTTTTTTGACGAAAGCGCGGCGGTATGTATTTTTCTGCATTTTGTCTGCGCCGCAGGCACGAGGACGGCTTATTGTTTGCGCCGGGCAGCCATTGTTGAAAACCTCTTGTCAAACTATACAATCTTATGCTGGAAGATTGTACGTAAGATTCTTTCTTTTTTTACAACATTATCTTTAAAAAGCGACGCGATTGTGATACTATTTTTGTATAAGTTGCTGCCATGCGTTTTGCGCAGGGCGGAAAAGAGGGTTGTTGTTTATGAATTACGCAAACGATCACATCCGAAACGTCCTCATAGCGGGCCACGGCGGCGCCGGGAAAACCAGCCTCGCCGAAGCGCTGCTGTTTACCGCCAAGAGCACCGACCGCCTGGGCCGTGTGGAAGACGGGAACACCGTATGCGATTACGACCCCGAGGAGGCCAAGCGCCGCGCATCCCTGTCGCTGGCCGTAGCGCCTGTCGAGTATGACGGCGTAAAAATAAATCTGATCGACACGCCGGGTCTGTTTGATTTTGAGCTGGGTCTGCACGAGGGCATCCGCGCCGCCGAGAGCGTGCTCATTACAGTGTCCGGCCGCAGCGGCCTCACCGTCGGTGCGCAGAAGGCGTACAAGCTGGCGCTGAAACACGGCAAGAGCCGTATGATCTACATCTCTAAAATCGACGCCGAGCATGCCGATTTCTATAAAGTATTTGAAGAGCTGAAAGCGGAGTTCGGCCCGTCCATCTGTCCGGTGGTCGTGCCCATCGAGCAGGCCGGCGGCCGCGTGTTTGTGAACCTGATCGAATCCAAGGCGTACAGCTACGTCAACGGCACGGCCCGCGAAGTGCCTATGCCCAAATACGGCCATCGGGAGGACGGGCTGATCGAGGCCATGCGCGAGGCTGTGGCCGAGACCGATGACGCGCTGATGGAGAAATTCTTCGAGGGTGAGCCCTTCACGCAGGAGGAGTTGACGGAGGGTGTGCGCGTAGGCGTTAAAACGGGCGCCATCACGCCGGTACTCTGCGGCTGCTCCACTGCGCTGGCGGGTACGGACATGGTGCTGCGCTACATCAAAAAGCTGCTGCCCAGCGCAGCGCGCGGCGCTGGGTGCGTTGCGGAGGACCGCGACGGAAACGAAGTGGAGATCGCCTGCGAGGCGAAAGACCCGCTGTGCGCATATGTATTCAAAACAGTAGCAGACCCGTTTGTGGGTAAGATGAGCTATGTCAAGGTTGTCAGCGGCACGCTCAAGGCGGACTCTCCGGTGGTAAACAGCCGCACGGGCGAGCCCGAACGCATGGGTAAGCTGGTGTTCGTGAAAGGAAAAAAGCAGACGGATGCGGCGGAGATCGGCGCGGGCGACATCGGTGCCATTACCAAGCTGCCTGCCGCGCAGACGGGCGACACGCTGTGTGCGCCGGGCCGTGTGGTGAGCCTGCCGCGCCCCGAGTTCCCCCGGCCTACGCTGTCCATGGCCATCAAGGTAAAGCAGAAAGGCGACGAGAGCAAGATTAGCGGCGCGTTGCAGCGCCTGATGGAAGAGGACCCGACGCTGGGGTACGCCGTCAACACCGAGACGGTGCAGCAGGTGATATCCGGTTTGGGAGAGCAGCATCTGGATGTGGTGTGCGCCAAACTCAAAAGCAAGTTTGGCGTGGAGGTGAGCCTCACCGAGCCGCGTATCGCATACCGTGAATCCATCCGTAAGAAATGTAAGGCACAGGGCCGCCATAAGAAGCAGACGGGCGGTCACGGCCAGTTTGGCGACGTATGGATCGAATTCGAGCCGACGGACGAGGGAGAGTTTGTATTTGCCGAGAACGTGTTCGGCGGCAGCGTGCCCAAGAACTATTTCCCGGCGGTGGAAAAAGGCCTGCAGGAGGCCGTGCGCCACGGCGTGCTGGCCGGCTACCCCGTGGTGGGCCTGAAGGCCACGCTGCTGGACGGCAGCTACCACCCGGTGGATTCTTCCGAAATGGCGTTTAAGATGGCTGCGAAGCTGGCCTACAAGGCTGCGCTGCCCGAGGCTGGCCCCGTGCTGCTGGAGCCCATCGGCAACCTGATGGCTACTGTGCCGGGCGATGTGCTGGGTGACATCATGGGCGAGGTGACAAAGCGGCGCGGCCGCGTGCTGGGCATGCATCCGGCCGAAGATGGTCAGCAGACGCTGGAAGCCGACGTGCCGGTCAGTGAGATGCATGATTTCACCACCTATCTGCGCCAGCTCACGCAAGGACGCGGCAGCTTTGTATTTGAATTCACCCGCTATGAGCCGCTGCCCTCCAATTTGGAGCCGAAGGTCATCGAGGAAGCGAAGAAGTTCATTGATATGAAGGACGACGAGGAGTAACGTCCCAATACCAGCGGAAAACCGCCACAGGAGGGAGATGATTTTCCCTCCTGTGGTTCTCTTTTGTCCGGACGATGCATAAAATAGCAGCATCAGGGGGATTTTACAGCAGGACGGTGTTTGTGTACGCCTGTCTGCCGCCGCCCATTGTATACAAGGGAACGGAACAGGCTCGCAAAAAATGTCTGTTCAGCCGTAATATACAAAGAAATCCCCATTTACTGGTGCAATTTGTATAATTTTGGTTTTCCGCTTGACAGCCAAAAGCAAAAACACTATAATAACCCATATTGTACAAGTGCCCCACATTTTGTACTGTGGCGCGGCGCGGTACCAATATCTGTGAAGGAGACCGGAGACCTTGGAAAAAGAAATTGTCATGACCTATGCCGGCTTGCGTGCATTGGAGGACGAGCTTGAACAGCTGAAAACCGTCAAGCGCAAAGAGGTGGCCGAAAAGATCAAAGTGGCCCGCGGCTACGGCGACCTTTCCGAAAACAGTGAATATGACGAAGCCAAAAACGAGCAGGGCCTTGTGGAAGGCCGCATCGCACTTTTGGAAAAAATGCTCAAGCATGCCCGCGTCGTCACCGAGGACGAGCTTTCTACCGACCATATCAGCGTCGGCAGTCATGTGCGCATCAAGGATGAGGACGGGGATGAAAACGAATACGATATCACCGGTTCCACCGAGGCTGACCCGGTGAACGGAAAGATCTCGGATGAATCTCCCATCGGAGCGGCCCTTATTGGCCATTCCGTGGGCGATAAGGTGGATATCACGCTGCCCAGCGGCGCGGTTGTGCAGTACGAAGTGATGGAGATCGGCCGAGCAGAGCTGTAAGCCGCACAAAATCAGGCTTTTTTCAAAAACAGGTGCGAAAGCACCTGTTTTTGTGTTATATTTTGTGCTATACTGGATGGGACAAATTGCGAGATGTTGGAGGACAAGCATGGCAAACGAAACGTTGGAACAGTTGGGCAATGCGTTGGAGGCAGCCCAGCAGAAGATCGGGGCCGTAGCCGAAGAAGTGAGTGAGCAGGCGTATAACGAGCTGGTCGCCATCCGGCGCGAAAAGCTGCGCGGCTTGCAGGAGGCCGGAAACGACCCCTTTGAGCTGACAAGCTATCCCCAGGCGGATTTTGCCGCCGAGGTGAAAGAGAGCTTTGTGGACGTGCCCGAGGGTGAACAGGGCCGCAGCGTGTGCATGGCGGGCCGCATGATGAGCAAGCGCGTGATGGGCAAGGCCAGCTTTGCGGACCTTCGGGACACCACGGGCAACATCCAGCTTTATGTCCGCCGGGACGACGTGGGTGTGGAGGAGTATCAGGCGTTCAAGAAATTTGATATCGGCGATATCATCGGCGTCAGAGGCTTTGTGTTCCGCACGAAGATGGGCGAGATCAGCGTGCATGTCACCGAGATCGTACTGCTGAGCAAGAGCCTGCTGCCTCTGCCCGAAAAATTCCACGGTCTGAAGGACCGCGAGGCGCGGTACCGCCAGCGCTATGTGGACCTGATCGTCAACCCGGAGGTGCGCAAGACGTTTGAGGTGCGCTCCAAATTTATTCGCCATATGCGCAATTACCTGGATGAGCGCGGCTATATGGAAGTGGAAACGCCGGTGCTGAACACCATCGCAGGCGGGGCTGCGGCGCGTCCTTTCGTGACCCACCACAACACGCTGGATATTGATATGTATATGCGTATCGCCACAGAGCTGCCGCTCAAGCGGCTGATCGTAGGAGGCATCGACCGCGTGTATGAGATCGGCCGTATTTTCCGCAACGAGGGCATGGACCCGAAGCATAACCCGGAATTTACGACCGTGGAGTTGTATCAGGCGTATGCGGATTTCCATACGATGATGGACATTGCCGAGGGGATCCTTTCCTCGGCCGCGCTGGAGCTGCTGGGCGGCTATGAGGTGGAGTGGCTGGGCGAAAAGATCGACCTTACGCCGGGCTGGCGCCGCCTGACTATGGTGGACGCCGTGAAGGAGTATGCAGGCATCGACTTCGGCGCCATCTCCGACAATGCCCAGGCGGTTGCCGCGGCCGAAGCCATCGGTGTGGAGCTGCCGGAGGCGGCGGAGCCCACTTGGGGCAACGCGCTGTACGCCTGCTTTGACCAGCGTGTGGAGGAAAAGCTCATTCAGCCCACATTCATCACAATGTATCCGGTGGAGGTATCTCCTCTGACAAAGCGCAGCCCGCAGGACAAGCGTTTGACGGAACGCTTCGAGCTGTTTATTTGCCACAGTGAGATGGCAAATGCCTATTCCGAGCTGAACGACCCCATCGACCAGCGCGAGCGCTTCGTCAAGCAGGCGGAGCAGCGCGAGCGCGGCGACGACGAGGCCGAGATGCTGGACGAGGATTTCCTGACGGCTCTGGAATACGGCATGCCCCCGACGGGCGGCATGGGTATGGGCATTGACCGCTGTGTGATGCTGCTGACGAATTCCAGCACCATCCGCGAGGTCATCCTTTTCCCCACGATGAAACCCATCGACTGATAAAACCATAATCTATAGTTGAATTCGCAATGGAAAACAACTATGGCAACACCGCACAATTCTAAGTGTCGAACCGCGCCGACAGATTTTTGTGACAGTTGTCGGAAAATCTGCAAGCGAGACGACGCTTAGGCATCAGCCGTGAATTGTGCGGTGTTGCCCTATATGCTGCGGAGCTCTGTGCTGTCAAACTGTGGATGACAGCATTTTGACAGCAAATTGTTGAAGAATAATGCATCGTTATGAAGAATGACGGAGTTCAAACGAATAAGCTACAGGTTTAGCAATGCTATGAGAGCACTTCTTAGAGTTCATCTGAGAAGTGCTCTTTTTTAATTTCTGCAGCAGTCTTCTGGTACGGTCGAAGGCAAAAAGGGAGGATACACAATAGGAAGGAAAGCTACAAGTCCAGACCCGATTGCAGACAAGCTGCTGGCTCATACCGCAGCACAGGCCATAACAGGCGAGCCGGTGCGAAAGCGCCTGCTTCTGCTTATCCGATTCAGCTGAATGATGTAAATGCGTTATCGCATACGAGCTGGATTTGCAAATATCACATTGCGGCTGCGCCAAAATATCGCAGGAAAGGATGCGGTAAAAATCGTGGAGACATCAAAACCGGATGGAGGAAAACAGAGCGGGAAAACATCTGACGATGCTGGAATAAGCCCGCTTGCGGGCAGCCGGCAGTAAAATTTTTGCGGCTGGCGGACCGTACTTGCGCCACCGGGCGCGCATGCCGGTAATACAGGGCTTTGCACGCATATGCAAAACCGGTGGTTTCTCTACAATAAAAACGCGCCCGCATCCGAAATATATCCGGCCTGCGGGGCGCGTTTTCTGTTGGCGTATTATACTTTGATTTCCGTATTCGGCCGCGCCGGGGCGAGCTTCAGGCAAAGCTCCTGTTCCTCTCCGTCGCACCGTCCCGTTGGGCAAAAGCCAAAATCTGTATACAGGGCGTACGCTGCCTGGTTTTCCGGGCTGCAGGTGAGCAGCACCGTGCCGGACGGCCCAAACGGCTTTGTTTTGATATATCGGATCACCTGCGCCAAAGCAGCTTTGCCGTACCCCTTTCGCTGGTGCGCCGCGTCGATCATGAAATGCCAGATATTGTAGGTCTGTTCCTCACGGTCGTAAATAACCATGACGTATCCGATCATCTTGTCCCCGGCGTAAATGCCGAAGGGCATACACTGGTCCCGGTACACATAAGCCTGTGCCAGACTGCGGATGGGGGATGAGACAAAGCGCTCCTGCCCATTATCCAGCCGTAGCGCAAAGCATTCCAGAAAATTTGTTTCGTCTATCTGCGTCAATTTTATCATGACAGCCTCCCTTGATGCGAAGGGTCAGCATTGCAGGACCCTCCCGGTCTTATTGCGAAAAAAAAGAGCCTGATATTTTCGCATAGTGAACATCTCCTTTGCTTGTCAGATATCTATAAAAACGCAGGCAGACCTGCGGAAGGCTGTTTATACTCCGCCCACATCGTCCAACTGGAAATCCTCGGGCAGCAGCAGGCACAGGTCTGCTTCGGGCTGGGCCACAAGGCGGCGGGACTGGTTGAGGATGGCCTCCTCCACTTTGTTGCGGGCCAGCCGCCCGTTGCCTGCGTCCCGCGCGCGGGTGAGCTGCACGGCGTTGAAATAGGCCAGCAGATTTGCGTCGCAGCGCTCGTCCAGCGTATACCCCTTGCCGCCCGCCTGCAGCTTTGCAATGGCCAGCAGCTCTTCGCCGGTATAATCGGGGAATTCAATGATGTTTGGAAAACGGCTTTTCAGGCCGCTGTTGGCCGTCAAAAATTCGGCCATCTCTTTGGAATAGCCGGCCAGGATAACGATGAGATCGTCCCGGTGGTCCTCCATGCCTTTGACCAGCGTATCAATGGCCTCCAGCCCGAAGCTGTCGTCTTTTCCGCGGTACAGGCTGTATGCTTCGTCGATGAACAGCACGCCGCCCACGGCGGATTTGAGCACCTGTGTGGTGAGCGGTGCGGTGTGGCCCACATAACGGCCCACAAGGTCGGCGCGTGTCACTTCCACCAGTTGCCCGCCGCTCAGCACCCCGATGGCCTTCAGGTAACGGCTCACCAGCCGGGCAATGGTCGTTTTGCCTGTGCCGGGGTTCCCGGTGAAGATCATATGCATGGAAACGCTGGCCGTCTTGAGACCGGCGGCTTTGCGCCGCGCCTGCACGGCAAAATTGTCCTCCAAACTGAGTACGTATTCCTTTACGGCTGCAAGGCCTACGATGCCGTCCAATTCTGCCTTTACAGCTTCCACCTCGCCTTGGTAAGCTTCAGGAAGCAGGGAGAGCAGATCCGCCGGGCCTGCGCCGAAGTCTGCAGTCAGGCGGCCGTCCGCTGCGCCCAGCGCGGCGGCTTTGGGTGCGTCGTCGTGTTCCAGCCGGTACTGGGCCAGCGCGCGGTAGGCGCGGTCCCAGAATGCCAGCACGCCCTGCGCGCCCTTGGCGCGTCCGCTGCTTTCGGCGGCGAGGAGCAGTGCCGCATCCCCGGCTGTGACGGTGAAGCCCAGCGCCTTTTGCGCGCGGGCAGCCAGCTTGTCAAATTCCGCTTTCGCCACAGCGGACAAGCTTTCGGGCGTGAGGGCGGCCGTCTCACAGATATCTCCCAGCGCCGAAACAAACGGCGCGCCGAAGCTGTCCGCCAGTTTGGCAACGGGGGCCTCGCTGAGCAGCACAAGGTATTTGCCCCGTGGTGTGAGCGCGCCCACGGCGTCGGTGACAAGGGCGTTGCCCGCGTCCACCAGACGGCCGTTCTGCAATACGTAGCGCCCGGCCAGCGGGCTTTTGCCCCGCTGCACCAGATTGGACAGGACCGTCAGGAACGCAGGCTGGCAGCGCTCGTAGTGTTCGAACACTACGATGTCGCCCTTGGCGGCCAGCGCCATATACAGATCCTGCAAAAAAAGCTTTTCCTCTGCGGCGGTTGGGTACAGCGACAGATCCATCCAGGAGATATCCCCGCTGACGAACACGCCGCGCCGGGCCAGTTCCTCTGCGGCGGCACACAGACTCAGGTGCTTGCCTGTGTCCGCCGGACCGGTGACGAGGAAAGCGTTGCGCGCGCTTTCACCCTCGTGGCCCATCACATACGGCCGCTTGAGCGCGATGACCAGCTTTTGAAGATAATCCGGCTGACCCAGTACGGTTCCGCCCAGCGCTTCGGCCAACCCGTCGAAGCCCTCCAGCCCCGCCTTGCCCCGCGGGGCGGCGTGGTTGGGCAGGGGAGCCGCGGCCGCCTCTTGTGCGGACCCGCCGGCAAGGCCGCGCACTTCAGGAGTCTCCAGCTCACGCCCGATGCGGTGGATGTCCTCCAGCGCGCTGCGGTTCAGGGCCTCGATCTCCTTTCGCTGGCGCGCGATGGCCTCGTCCAGCGCCGCGCCCGTGCGTGGAGCCGCGCGCTCCAGAGTCTCCAGCTCCCGCGCGGCGTTTGCGGCCCGGCGTTCCATGGCGGCAAAGTCCGGCGCGGCGTGGAGATCTCCCCGGGAGGGCTGCTTTCCGATGGCGTCAAAGTCAATGACTGGTACGTCCGCCTTGGGGCGCGCGTCCTCCAGATCGGAAGAGCGTCGTGTAGGGAAAGAGTGTAGATCTCGGTGGTCGCCGTATCATTCAAAAAAAAAAAAACAAAAAAATAAAAACATCAAAAATTA
>OOAG01000795.1_pt1 | contig 26155 bp, 10 predicted proteins | sample 1671461 | NCBI WGS metagenome assembly OOAG01 (sample SAMN06348159, study PRJEB24527) | human gut metagenome | biome: human gut; feature: ankylosing spondylitis patient; material: feces | host: Homo sapiens | place: China | collected 2015-10 | reverse complement strand
ATGGAAGGATGATTGCGGTCACGCACGATAAGGTCAGTCAAATCGCGTTCGTGCCATTCGTTGAAATAGCGTGAATAATCGTGGCGGGTCTTTTTCTTGCGCCACATATCAAAGGTCTCGTCCATCACGATGAAGCCCATACGGTCGCAAAGGTCGAGCAACTCCGGTGCGGGAGGATTATGGGAGCAGCGGATGCCGTTGCAACCCATTTCTTTCAGAATCTCCAACTGGCGCTCGATGGCGCGCGTATTCACCGCAGCTCCCAGGCAACCCAAGTCATGATGCATGCAGACACCATTTATCTTCACTTGTTCACCATTCAGGATAAATCCTTTTTGTGCATCGAAGCGGAAAGTACGGATGCCGGTAGGAGTATAGTAACGGTCGAGTACCTCGCCGGTCTGCTTATCCTTGAGGATGCTTTCTACCCTATACATATAGGGCGTATCAATACTCCAAAGACGGGGATTCTTCAAGTGTATCTCCTGCTCCACTTCTGCCGGAGTAAGAGGCATCAACTGCGCTTCCGACACAGCCTCACCCACCGCATTGCCGTCAGCATCCACTAACCGGGATTGCAGGACGACATCGGCCATCTGTGCTTCTGCATCGTACTGTAGTTTGGTGCGTATCTTCAACTGGGCACTGTTCTTCGACACATCTTCTGCCGTAACATAGGTACCCCATTGCGCTATATGAGCTGGATTCAGCTTTGTCAGCCATACATTACGGTAGATGCCGCAACCGGAATACCAGCGCGAATTGGGCTGTTCGGCATTGTCCACACGAACCGCCAACACATTCTCCACTCCCCACTTGATATAGGGAGTCAGGTCATAACTGAACGAGATGTACCCGTAGGGACGTGTCCCCAATTCATGGCCATTGATATAAACGGTGGAGTTCATATAGGCACCATCGAAATCTATGCGATAGCGTTTGCCCTCATCGGCCTTATCGGCAGTAAAAGTCTTGCGATACCAGCCTATACCACCAGGCAGTGCACCTCCACCCGTTCCCGAAGGATTGTCTTTACTGAATTCTCCTTCAATGGCCCAATCGTGGGGTAAGTTCAGTTTCCGCCAGTCTGCGTCATTATAATCCGGACGGGCTGCCGCCGTATCGTCTCCCAAGCGAAAGGCCCAGTCGGCAGTAAAATCCAAGCTACGGTCATCGCCAACTACCTCTTTAGGAGCATTGCAACCGGCCAGCAGGGACAGCCCGATGGCCAAAGACAATATGATTTTATTCATAGTAATAAATATCTAAAAGATTATCGAGTGCCTATTCCTCTCTCACAGCTATTCAGAAGTAGGGAAGTTCCTGGCACCGGGGAAGGCATCGTTCGGCACCGAGGAACGACGAGAACGGTACCGGGAAGATTTCTCTCCCTGGCACCGTCGTCTATCATTCTGATTATAATTTTACGGTTTGTGCTTTTCCGTCATACTTCACCGTTGTGCCTTTCGCCTTCAAATCGAACGGTTGCGGCTGGTCTTTGCTTACCTTCACCACATTGAAAGTACGTTCCTTCAGCATACCGGGGAAGTCACCCGTACGGTCGCCGATAACCAGTGTACCCTCAGCATCGTTATAGGCAAACGGTATAGTGGCATATTGTCCCTTCTCGTAGTTATAGTTCACACCTTCATCCTCATAGAGCGTAAACGCGCCGTCCTTACCCGTATAAACATAGAGAGTGATTTCCGAAGCCGGTTTTTCATCACTGTATTGCATATCCGGACCATAAGGTACAATGGCACCTTCGCAAACGTAGAGCGGAATACGTTCATAAGGAGCATCCACTGTCAACTTCTGGCCACCGTTCACATACTTACCGGAGTAGAAATCATACCAACCGCAGCTTACCGGGAAATAAACCTCGCGGCTGCGTGCACCGTATTCGTAAACCGGAGCCACCATCAGGGCAGAACCGAACATAAACTGGTCACCTATATTGTTGACATTTGCATCAGCTGTGAAGTCCATTACGAGCGGACGCATGATGGTATAATCATTGAAGTAAGTCATACCAGCCAAAGAATAGATATACGGCATCATGTTGTAACGCAACTTCGTATAGTAAACGATGGAGTTGTAGCACGGATGTCCTGCCGGAGCAATGTTCCAAACCTCACGGTACGGATACTGGCCGTGTGCACGGAACAACGGGCAGAAAGCGCCGAACTGATACCAACGGGCATTCAACTCTCTCCATTCCTTATAATCGGCATTTTCACGTCCGGTCTTGTTGAATTCCATCTGACCAGCCACATAACGGTTCTCTACACAGAATCCACCGATGTCCATAGTCCAATAAGGGATACCGCTGACAGCAAAGTTCAAGCCGGCAGAGATTTGCGCTTTCATATCTTCCCAACGGGTAGCGATGTCACCACTCCAGGTGGCGGTAGAATAGCGCTGCAATCCTGCAAAGCCGGAACGTGTCAACAAGAAGACGCGCTTGTCCGGTTCCACGCCGCGCTGTCCGTCATAGATAGCTTCTGCATTCATCAGTGCGTATGCATTGAAGAACTTGGCAGAGGGGCCGAGTGCTGTCGGACCGCAAAGGTCCTTGCGGTATTGCAAATCCGTACAGTCGCGTATGTTCGGTTCGCTGGCATCCATCCACCAAGCGTCAACACCCAGAGGATAGTAGTGGTCTTGCATCTGCTTCCAGAAGAGCTTGCGTGCATCGGCATCGTATGCGTCATAGAAAGAGCCCAGATAGCCAGGACCGACCCAGTCTTTGATGCTGTCTTTGATAGCCTGCTGATACATCCAACCTTTTTCGTCAAATTCCTTGAAGTGTTCGGTCGTAGCATAGAACTTGGGCCATACGGAAATCATCAGACGTCCGTTCATGGCGTGGATGGAGTCGACCATTCCTTTCGGGTCGGGGAAACGTTCAGGGTCGAACTCATGGCTTCCCCATGCATTCTGCTTCCAGTGCAGCCAGTCGATTACGATATTGTCGATAGGAATCTGACGTTCACGGAATTCCTTCAAGGTGGAGAGAACCTCCTCACGCGTATTGTACTTCTCACGGCTCTGCCAGTAACCCATCGCCCATTTCGGCATAATCTGGGATTTACCTGTCAATGTACGGTAGCCGCTAATCACATCGTCCATATCATCACCATAAACGAAGTAGTAGTCTATTTCATTCTGCATTTCACCCCACCAAGAGAGTTTGTTCTGTTCTTCATCAGCCACCGGACTCAATACCCGCAGACCGCAGTAAGAAACACCGGCATCAGGCTTCCACTCTATCTTCAACGGAACGCGCTTGCCCGCTTCCAGATTAACAGCAAACTTATAACTGTTAGGATTCCAAGCCGTACGCCAACGTTCGGGAACCACCAATTCATTATCAATATATACTTTCATGTAGCCTGCATAGTAAAGGATGAAGCGGAACAAGCCGCTTTCTGCCGGTTCTATTTCTCCCTCATAAACTACGTCGGACCCTCCGAACGGGAACTCCGCAGGCAAATTAACCACCTTACTCAGATGTGCGGCACGGTCCAGATGTTCAAAATAAAGAGAATCCTCACGACGTACAAGGGTTTCCACGTCTTTCTTGCCCGGAATATATGTACCGGTCAAAGCACCTTCCTTGCCCTCTTTATCATAAAGTTTGAAGACATCACCCAGTTGTGAGTAGTCACGCGGGTCACCGAAACGGCAGAGCGAATAGCTGTCCCAAAGCACACCGTAGTTTTTATTAGACACGATGAAGGGTACAGACACCTTTGTATTGTACTGGAACAGTTCCTCATTCTTACCTTTATAGTTGAACTCATCCGCCTGGTGCTGGCCCAAGCCATAGAAAGCCTCATCATTGCCTGCCGACTGGAATACCTGACGTACTGTATATCCTTTCGTACCTTCCACTTCCACCGGAGTAAAGGTCCGCCCGTCAGAGTCTTCAGCCAGAATCTGCTTGCCGTCGGCATCCGTGAAGCGTACCTCACCCGTTGTCTTGGACACAATGGCACATAATTCCGATGTCTTGACAGTCACTTCATCGCCCTGCTCTTCGACCTTAAAGTCGGTCTTATTCTGTTGAGGGATCACAATGAGACTCTGCTCCTTTGAAAATTCCTTCTCAGGAGTAGCCGATACATGAATGAGCTTCTCGCCCATTACTTCTAATCTTACTTTACGCACATCCGTCGGTTGCTGCTGCTTGACTTCCACAACAACACCGTTCTCGGTCTTTTGGAATCCGCCTCCGGAACATGCGGCGAGCATCCATCCGGCAAGCAAATAAACTGAAGTGTTTTTCAATTTCATATTACTGTTTTTAAAGTGAATTTTCTCCAATGCAAAAATAGAAAGTTTACTTCAAAAACGAGTCCTCCCGATGTTGAAACAAAAGGGCGCTTTTGATTACCCTAAAAGACAATATGTTTCCGTAAGGGGTATCTTTTGTTATCTACCCTCTCTTTCCTGATAAACAGAGGGCAAAACACCGAATTCATCCTTGAAATATTTGCTGAAATACTTGGGGTTGTTAAAGCCCAACTGATACGCTATCTCCGATACATTTTGCTGACTCTCGCGCAGCATCTGCGCCGCTCTTTTCAGACGGATGACACGGATAAATTCAATAGGTGTCTTACCGGTTATCTGCAAGAGTTTCTTGTAAAGATGTACCCGGCTCATACCCAACCCCCGACTCAACTCTTCTACGGACAAGTCACACCGACCGATGTTCGCCTCCACATATTTGATGGCATTTTCCACCAGCTTTTCATCCAACGAAGTAATGGCTATTTCACTTGGTTCGGGGTCAATGAGCGACTTTGCCTTGCGCTTCTTGCTCAGGTCAATCAACTTGCGCATACGCAGAATAAGGATTTCCACATTGAAAGGTTTCGTCACATAATCATCCGCACCGATGGTCAACCCCTCCACTTTATCTTCCACAGCCTGCCGTGCAGTGAGCAATATCATCGGAATGTCACTCGTGCGTTTATCGGTCTTCACCCAGCGGCACAATTCATTCCCATCCATCTCGGGCATCATTACGTCGCTGACAATAATATCCGGCATCAGTTCCGATATTTTCTGCCAAGCTTCCCGACCATTGGAAGCTGACTGTATACGGAAATACAAGCTCAGACTATCTTTCATGAAGGCAACCAAATCTTCATTATCATCCACAATCAGGGCCAACGGCTTTTCTTTTTCATCTTCATTATCCTCCATATCGTCCAGCAAATCAACCGAAAGCGCTTCCTCTTCCATACCCGGCAAAAGTTCCTCATGCTCTTCCACCTCTTCTGTAAGCGGTGCAGGCTTGGGAGGACTTACACGTACATGTTTAACCGGGAGCTCAACCAGAAACACACTACCGGAACCCACATTGTCGACAACGCGCACCGTACCCTCATGCAGCGTCACAAAGTCGCGTACCAGGCTCAAGCCAATACCGCTACCCGTTGACTGGTGCTCCGGTTCTTCCTGCTCCACCTGATAGAAACGTTCAAAAATCCGCTCCTTGTCTTCATCCCTGATACCGACACCGGTATCCGATACCTTTATCAGCAATCTTCCGGACATCTCTTTCGACATTTCCAATGCCACATCCACACGTCCCCCGTCCGGAGTAAATTTGAAAGCATTGGACAGAAGATTCATCACAACTTTACCAATTTTATCCTCGTCGAATGACATATTCAGCGATTCCATGGCCGAAAAGAATGTCAGATGCACATGTTTCTTTTCAGAAAGCATCAGGAAAGAAGCACAGATGCTACGCACATACGCCACAATATCCCCCTCGGACAAAGTGAGATGCAATCCTGCCATCTCATTCTTACGGAAATCGAGCAACTGGTTGACCAGATTCAACAAACGCTGCGCATTGCGGTACATCAGTTGTAGCTTGCCATGCAGTTTTTCGTCCGTAATCTCCTTCATCATACTTTCCATCGGCGATATAATCAGCGTAAGCGGCGTACGCAACTCATGGCTGACATTCGTAAAAAAGCGGAATTTCATCTGGCTCAACTCCTCCCTCTTCTTCGCATCTTCCTCTATCTGGCGGATTCTGAACTTATTACGTTCCCTCCGTTGTACGGCATAAAGTGAAAAGGAAACAACTCCTACTATCAGAAGAGCATAAACGATATATGCCCACGGAGTCATCCAGAAAGGCGGAAGAATGACAATCTTGAGCGAAGCCTCTTCAGTACCCGCATATCCGTCACTGTTTGTAGCCTTCACTTTTAAAATGTAAGTCCCCGGAGCCAGATTGGTATAGGTAACGCGATGCATATCGGACATACTCGTCAGCCAGTTCTCATTAAACCCTTCCAATTTATAGAAATACTGTGTCTTTTCGGGCAGCACGAAATTGTCCGACGCGAACAGCACCGTGAACACATTCTGCTTATAAGCCAAGACAACTTCTTCTGTTTCATTCAAAGCTTCCTTCAAGATGACACGTCCTGCATACTCCTTGCCCACCTTCACGTCTTCATTGAACAACTGGAAACCGGTAAACATAACCTTGGGCAACGTACGGTTATACTTTATGTTGCCCGGCTGGAAGCGATTCAGCCCATACAGTCCTCCCACTACAATCTCGCCCGTATGCAGTCGTTTGAGGGAACGCTGGTTGAAGTCACAACTCTGCAACCCGTCCTTGTCATTATAGGTATAGCAACGGAACACGGGCTGCTCCGTCTTGCTGTCAACGGACAACACCACGTTTATCAGTTCTCCTCCGGTGCTGATCCATATACTTTTGTTTTCATCTTCCGTAATACCTAATATCAATAGTTTGGAGAAACCGGGTTTGATAGGCACTTCGTACAATTCATCCCGTTTGCTGTCATATACATTCAAGCCTTCACGCGTGGCTATCCATAACAAACCGCGACTATCTTCGTAAACTTGATTGATATTTTGGTTGGAAAGTCTGGTCTTACCCGATTTTGTACCTGCAAAATTTGTAATCTCGCCGGTCCTCAGGTCCATGAAAGCCATCCCTGCCGAAGTACCGATAATCAGATTATTGTCACAGCTGATGCAGAGGGATGAGATATAGTCCGACACAAGGTTTGAATTACCTGTAGAATAGGTGGTAAATATCCCCGTCTGAGGATTCAGGCATTGCAATCCTCCCCCCAACGTACCGATCCAGATATTTTTGTCCGCATCTTCTGCCAATGCCCATACATTGTCATAGACCAGCGAGTTACTGTCTCCCTTACGGGACCGGTAATGGATAAAGCGGTTTCCATCATAGCAATTCAGTCCGCCCCAGAAAGTACCAGCCCACACTCTGCCGCTACTGTCCCGAAGAAGGCAGACTATGACATCACTCGAGATAGAGCGGGGATCTGCCGTATGCGAAAAAAACATACGTTCATCCGTCACGCTATTCCAGCGAATCAACCCGCGGTCGTTGGTCCCCACCCATACGATATCACCGCCTCCGTCCTCCACACAATTGATGTCGCCTACATCGGCAATGCCGAATTTGAAGACACTTTCATTATAGAAAGAGACACCCTTCTTGTAGGTTCCCACCCACATCGTACCGGCCTCATCTTCATAAAGAGCCGTTATTGTATTGTTGGACAGAGTACGCCCGTTATTAGGATCGTTCGCCAGACGGATTTTCCGTCCCGCCGGTTCTATCAATTCAACGCCATCCTGATCCCTGCCTACCCATATACATCCGTATTTATCCTGTGCCACTGCACGTACGGTATTGTAGGTGTCCGTTCGGGGAGAACGCTGTTCCCAAACCTTCCGAGAAAGGCTATAAATCCACATCCCCTCCACACTGAATATCCACGCCCGCCCACTATGGTCGACAAACAAATCAAAGGTAGCATTCTTTACTTCCCTGCAATCTTCGGCAATGTCCGGATTGGTCCACTTGATATTTTGCTTTTCCTCATCTATACAAACCAAGATACCGTTACTCAAAACCAACAGGATTCCTTCGCCGCATTCTTTCATGTCGGACACTTCGGCTTTCGCAAGCAGTTCATCCGCCTCCTTTACTGCCACGGCATTTTTCTGTCCTTCTCTATAGCTGTAAACACCTTTACCATTAATATAGATCCAGAAAGTCTTTTCCTTATCAATATAGATAAGCGAAGGATTTCCGGTCAGACCGACGTTCCACATCCAAGCTTCCACATTACGGTCAAAAACATCGGAAGCCGAGTTGTAAATGGCATACCCACTTCCCGTACGTATCCACAAATTACCGGACGCATCTTCTTGTATATCCTCGACATAACTATCGGGAAGAGATTTCTCGTCATCTTTCTGGCTGCGATAAATCTTTATATTGTAACCATCATAGCGGTTCAGCCCCGAAGCTGTACCAAACCACATGAATCCGTTTGAATCTTTATAAATAGCATTAACCTGATTATTGGAAAGTCCGTCTTTCACTTCCAAATGTTTAAACATGTAGTCATGTGAAGCAGCAGAGAAACATACCATCCAAACCCACAAGAGCAGTAGTTGCAGTCTTTTCATACTATCAGAGCTAAGGGAAGTTATTTTTGTTGCAAATGAAGTGAAAAACGAACAGAAAAGCAAGGAAAGACAAGGATTTTTAAAGAAGGAGAAGCATATCCCTCGCGGACATACTTCTCCGTAACCAATCAAAAAAACTATATCAACAATCCTTGTAACCTATAAAACCTATTTGTATGATACTTTTAAAAACTGTCTTTTATTCTATCCACCACTCAATCAGTAAGGGTATTGACCGGCTGCGGCTCCCTTCATGATGCCCTCAATGGCATAAGCCTCCTTCGCCGTACCCGTACCACGGTTCATGTCACCGCCGGTTTCCCAATAAAAGGGGACACAACCGTGGTTTTTCGCCTCTCGGGTGACTACCTCATTCCAATAGGAGCGGCTCTTGTTATGCATCTCCTGGTCAATATCAGGATAGGCAAGTTCAGAAGTCCCCTCTATCTTGTCTTCTTTTGCCCGCTTCATGGCACTATACTCGCCTACAATCACAGGAATTCCCTTATCTGCATAGGCCGTTTTCATCTTCTGGAATTGCTGCTTCACATAATCTTCTTCGTAACCGGTGGCATTATGAATGGAACCGGATACATGATTATCCTTACCCCAATAAAGGAATACATTGCTCCAGGTTTCGTCATGGTTCATCATGGTGAACTGATAGGGATCATAGAAGTGAACTTCCACCATCAGACGGTCGGGTACCTCATCCTTGGGCATCGTGTAGTCATTCACCGTCTTGTCAATATTGGTATAAGGACCTTGCACAATCAGACAACGGCTCGCATTATTTCCTCCGGTGGCACGCACGGCATCAATGAAGGTCTGTTCGTATTTCAAGATGACATCTATGGCCGATGTGCCAACGTTCCCCTGGTCTTGCTGTCCGGGTTCGTTACATCCGGCAAAGAGCAGGTGTTCGTCATAAGCATTCAGTTTATTGGCAATCTGTGTCCAGATAGCTTTCTGCTTGGCATCTACTTCGCTGCTGTAACCATGGGTGATACTCTCTTCAAGCCAACCGCCATCCCAATGGATATTGACAATGGCATACATATCATTGGCTACACAGTAGCCCACCACTTCGCTCACCCGGTCGAGCCATGCAGCATCTATCTCATAGGTCGATGGATTCACAATGTAATAATCCCACGCACAAGGGATGCGTACCGCATTAAATCCCAATGCCTTCAGCCCTTTGACATATGCCTCGCTTACTTTAGGATTTCCCCATAACGTTTCGCCCGCTATCTTGTTCTTGTTATCACAAGCTTCCAGCGTGTTGCCGATATTGATACCTGCATACATCTTGGCGGCAAGTGTCCTGGCATCGCTTTCCATATTCCCGGTTTCGCCCGCACCCTGCTTTACGGTCACAGTCTCCGTCAGGCTACCCAAAGTAAAAGAGATATGGCCTTCGCGCGCTCCCAAAGGATTGGGAGAGACGGTAAACTTGAAAATCTTGTCTTCCATGGCACGGGTATTGACTGCCTTTATCCAAGAAACATCGGAAACGGCTTGTACGTCACCATTGGTTTCCACCACTACAGAAACATCTCCTCCCGCAGCTGGCAGGTCGAAAGAGGTAGAGTTGGATATGATTAATCCGTCCGCAGCCGTTTGTTTCACTGTGAAGCTCCCTACTTCGCTGCCTCCGGCTTTCACCGTTACCTTGGCTTCACGGTCACTCGTGTCCGTATTGGCTTCTGCCATAACGGTATACTTCAAAATACTACTCGAAGCAGAACTTTCGGCAGTAACCTTACACCACTCCGGTGCACTGCTGGTAACTTCCAATGCAACGTTCGACTTGATGTTCAGCGTACTTGTTCCTCCGGTCTTGGAGAAAGTCATTCCATCCGTCAGAATGTTCGCGGGAATCGTTATTTCTGGAGTCACAGTATCATCATTGCCGGAACATGCGGCAACGAAAGAAGAGAAAAGCAGTGCCGACAGCACCAGGCAAATTTGGAATTTTTCAATGATATTCTTCATCATGTCTTTACGTATTAAAAATAATGGTTAAATCAGTGAGAGCAAAAGTAGCGGAAAAGGCGGAAAACACACCGATGCCATGTTATCTGCAACGGTATCATTTGTTTCCGAATAGGGTTCAAAAGTTATCATTGAATGACATCAGACACATCCGGCTTGCTTGAACCGAAAGAATACTTTATTTTTGTGTATAAACACTTCCTTCAACTACCCTGATTCATATATCTGATAAACTATTTAAAATACAATGTATTTATGAGAAAGATGATGTTACTTTTAGGACTGGCGCTCAGCCTGTCCTGCTTTTCACAAAACCGGCAAGGTTATCAAAATCCCGTTATTCCCGGTTTCCATCCCGACCCGAGTATCTGCCGCGCAGGAGATGACTTTTATCTGGTCAACAGTAGTTTCCAATATTTCCCGGGCGTACCGTTGTTCCACAGCAAAGACCTCATCAACTGGGAACAAATCGGACACTGCCTGACGCGCCCCTCACAACTGCCGCTTCACGACGCCGGCCCATGGGGAGGAATCTATGCACCTACCATCCGCTACAACAGCGGTACATTCTACATGATTACCACCAACGTGTCCGACAAAGGCAACTTCCTTGTACACACTACCGACCCGCGTGGCGAATGGTCAGAACCCGTATGGCTCAAGCAAGGCGGTATAGACCCGTCCCTCTATTTTGAAGACGGCAAGTGTTACCTCGTCAGCAATCCGGGCGTAGGTATCTATCTGTGCGAAATCAACCCCAAAACCGGCGAACAACTCAACGAGTCCAAACGCATCTGGAACGGCACGGGCGGACGGCACCCTGAAGGGCCGCATATTTACAAGAAAGACGGCTGGTATTATCTGCTGATTTCCGAAGGCGGCACGGAATACGGCCACAAAGTGACAATAGCCCGTAGCCGCGATATAGACGGCCCGTACGAAGAGAACCCCGCCAATCCCATCCTGACCCACATCAACAAGAATGCACAAAACAGCCCGATACAAGGAACCGGCCATGCCGACCTGATACAAGCCCCTGACGGTTCGTGGTGGATGGTGTGTCTCGCTTTCCGTCCGCAAAGCGGCAACCATCACCTGCTGGGACGCGAAACGTTCCTTGCTCCCGTGCGCTGGGACAAGAATGCCTGGCCGGTAGTAAACGGAGATGGCACAATAGCCCTGCAAATGGATGTGCCAACCCTACCGCAATATCCTCTTGCCCCCAAGCCTGCACGCACCGATTTCAAAAACGGCAAATTAGGTCCCGAATGGGTTCATATCAGAAACTATCATCCGGAAAACTATACCTTTGCTTCCGGTAACCTCCGTCTGAAAGCAACCCCCGTAAACCTGAACAACGGGAAAGGCAGTCCTACTTTTGCCGGCCGCCGGCAAGAACATATCGACTTCACAGCCACCACTTCCATGCAACTGAAAAAAGCCGCCAGTGGCGACGAAGCCGGCCTGACGGTCTACATGTTCGAATCATCCCATTACGATTTATTAGTCAAGCAATTGGCAGACGGGAAACAAGCTGTAGTATTGCGCTACCAATTGAATGAATTGACCCATACGGAAAAGGAAGTTATTCTGCCCCAGGGGAAAGTACAACTCCGTGTAAAAGGCAGCAACGAAATCTATTCGTTCGAGTATGCCACAAACGGAAAGGACTTCAAAGAACTGGGCCGAATGAATACGCGCTATATCAGTACAGAAACTGCCGGTGGCTTTACGGGAATCATGCTGGGATTGTATGCCGTCTCCGGTTCTCAAACCTCAAAAGCATATGCAGACTTTGAATACTTTGATTACGAAGGAAAATAGCAGCCAATCTTAGAGAAAGCCCCTGCTTTTCTCCGCTTCCGCCCTTTTGTCTGTCCGGTTCAGTACAAAGATTCATGAACGGCCCACTTAGGTGAACAAGTTTGTTCACCTAAGTGGGCTGATTTGTTCACTACTATGAACAAGGCGGACCACTTTAGTGGAGATACCATAAAATCACTATGTTTATCGCAATAAGTACCCATCCCGTCCGAACAAAGTACAAGGCAAAGAGCTATCAAAGCGCCGCCTTACGGACCACCTCCTTTATTTTATTCTCTCTATGGTTCTTCAATCTATATCAGAACGATGCACACCGGTGAGGGCAAAACAAAAAATCCGGGATGGCCTGCATCCCGGATTTCCTATCTAACCAGTATATTTCCGTCTATCCCTCTTACCATTCAGGAACAGAGAAAAGAGTGTGGAACGTGAACTTCACTTCCATAGAACTGCTGAAACCAAGTTCCTTGATAACATCACCATCAGGAGTACCGAAAGCGCACCCTTTATCCTTTGTTGTCCCATAGCAATTCCAAAGTTCCAGACGATACTTCGGGGATTCATTGGCATCGAGCACTTTGGATGCATCAAATGTCACTTCCTTGCCATCCAGATAGAGGTTGTCAAGTGTGGCATGTAAACCGGGGAAATACTTGTAAATGTCAGCCACTTCAACGAAGGTCATGATGGAACCTGCCGCATAGTCGGCAGATTCGTACTTAATGTCGAACTGAGAAGCCACAAGGCTGTACTGGAAGTTCTCGTATTTCACCTCGAACGTAGCTCCTGCGTTATATCCCCATGCACTTCCCCAATCCGGATTGACAGTAACCAGATTGGGCGTATAAATACCTGCACCGGTACCGTCGGTAATGACGGTGCAGACAATCTCAAGCTTCTCCTTGAAATGGATGGCAGGCTCGGTACCTTGATTTTCTACATTGCTGAACGGACTGAGAGGAACAGCATTGCCTACAGAACCCGCCCCATAAGCATTGAACAACTGAACACGGTACTTGCCGTTTCCTTCAATGTCGCCATAATAGAAGCGGTTGGCATCAAACCGGATGGAAGTACCGTCCAGCTTGATGTCGTCAATGCGTACAAACGAATTGGGATAGCGCTTCGCCATACCGGCAAAGTCAAGCGTAAACACCATAGCATCGGTACAAGTTCCCTCGAAAACAAACGTGTGCTGTCCAGCCAAGTCTTCGGGTGAAATGGCTACAAGCAGTGCATCCCAACTTCCTGCCCATGATGAATCGGCGATATTGAGCAATACAGGAACCTGCGCATCGGCATCGGCCTTGGCCTGGCTGTAATAGTTCAACGAATAGCCATAGTCGCCATCGGGCAGGGCAATCTGCAAGCCGTCGGCAGTCAACGACAGAATGTTCAGCTTACCACTCTTCGTGCCAATCCAAGTATTGGCACAAAGCACATCTATGTCGATGTCAATCACTTTATTCGCCTCGTCAATCGTAAACTTACCGGTTTCATCGGTCACGGTGCCGTCTTCGGCAATGCGATGAATGTTCACCGTACCGTCTTCCTTGAGTTCCATATAGCCGTAGTCCTTTCCGTAGGTATAACCTATCCAGCCATTATCTGTACCCATCTCCCAATGAATCTGCTGTTCAATGTTGGGTTGTCCGTTGGAAACTGTGCTCCAGTTGTCCGTAACACCCCACTGCGTGAAAGGTCCTTCAAACACGTGCTGCTTACCGTCCTGGCCATTGTCAAGATACCACTTCTGATAGAGCAGAGCCTTGTTGAACGGTACGTTCTTGGCTGTGGAAACAGCGCGTACAGCCATACCTTGATAAACTGCGGCAGTGATACGGTGATTGACAGAAGCTGCAAACTGGTAACCTACCGCAAATTCTGTATTGGAAGAGTTGACAGTACCGGTGAGGTAATATCCTTCAGTACCCAGCGCTGTCACATCGTTTGCCACACGCGTACCGGCTGCAGGCAGGAAGATGGAATTACCATTAGGACCGGTGAACTTGAAACCTGTCACTCCATTCTGCTCAGTCCACTCTTTCTGGCACAACGTGAAGAGTTCCTCGAAATCATCGGCAGTAGGCAGTGTGGCACGCCCTTGAAATGCACGGAAAGCCAAGTCGGAAGCCGTTTTATAAGTATCGGCCGAAGCATAGTCGGCAGGGTCGATGCTATTGTTGCATCCGGTCAGGTCACCGAATCCGAAAAGGCCACCCAGTCCAGTCTCGCTCTTGGCACCCACATTGAAGCGAGCCCACTTCACGGAGAGTCCCAGGTCGACAAGGTCATTGTCGAGATCGAAGTCATAGGCAGGAGTAGTGAAGCTCTTCACCTCACCATACACAATGCCGCTACCCAGATTGAGGTAAGCCGCATAATAGTATTGCGTTTCGGGCACCAACCCTTCATGGACGAATGAATAGCTGTCCTTAAGTTCCTCACTCTTCACTATAAGGCCTGCACGAACCGCTTCTACATCGGATGAAGTAGAGATAACAACACCACAAGTAGCATCGGCCGTAGCATCGGTCAATGTCCCACCCAATACAGCCGAGGCGAAGTCGACAGATGCGGCATCGGCAGTAGCCACCTTGGCATCGGTGGTGAGCAAGCTTTTCACCTCACCTTTGTAATACACCTTACCCTGCAAGCATACATAAGCCTGATAATAGAGCGTAGAGTTATTGTTCAACCCGTTCAACTGAGCACTGAAGGCGCTACCGTCATAAGCAGCCTGCACGTCCTCGGGCAGGTTGTCTTGCGCAAAACCATAGAAGAAGCCGGTCTTATAGCTTCCGGCATCCATGCCATCCAACCCGGAGAGCGTGGCATGGAGTGTAGCGGTAGTGGCGGTCACATCGGACGACCCCGTCACCACCGACGATTCGTTCAGAATCGGGGTGGTGTGGATAGTATAGTCGTCATCTTCATTGCACGAAGCCAGCGAAAGGCCCAGTGCAAGTGAAAGTATTCCTAAATATATCTTTGTCTTCATATATACTAAATTCATTTAAGTGGTTATTCAATGGTCATCGAAATTATCTCAACCTTCACATCCGGCTGTCCGTCTTCGGTGGCAGCCACAGTAGCAAGTCCCTTATTCTGGATACCGATACAGATACAACTGCTTCCTTCGTAAGTCACAGTGGCACCGGTGGTATTGGTCACGGACACAGTCTGTACAGCTCCTTCGGCAGTATCAAAGGCCACGGCATGAGCCAAGTTGTAGCAGTCATCTTCCCAAGCATTTCCGATGTTATTGTCCATAATCACGGTCTTAGGAGTCGCGCCCTCGTTCCAAGTGATTCCACTCAGCACTTTGTACTGTATCTTCAGCGTCTGGTTCTTTTTCAACTTCACCTTCGTGATGTCGATCGGCCATCCCGCGTCACCACCGCCCCAAGGATTGTAGAACTGCAAGCGCAAACGATCGGGATTTCCGTCACCGAAAAGAATTTGTACCTTGCTGTTGTCTACCTTGATTTCAGTAGGCCCGGTAGGTCCGGTAGCGATAGGTTTGTAGTTGAGGTTGGCACAAAGATAAGAATCCACGGCTCCCTTGTCATTGGTCGTTGCAGGCACACCCATCTGGAAAGAGCTGGTGACATCGCAAGCCATTACGGTAAACTCGCTTCCCTTCACTTCCACCGTGCGCTTATCACCGGTAGCGGTGAGGACGGTTATCTCAACCGGATTGCCGTCGGCATCCATAAATTTCAATTTGCCGTCTTCAATGGCAAGCTTACCGGCATTGGTACCGTCATCCCATTTGTAGCCATCGGCCGTGCTGCTCAATACCAGCTCATAGTCGGCAATGGAAGCATCGGCCACAGGTGCCCATGAAGAACCGTACTGTCCCTTCACTACGCTTTCCCAAGCAGCAGAGCCACCATTCCACCATGTCCAGTCATAAGGTTCTTCATCATTGATGAGGAAGCGTGCCTCATTGCCCACATAGGTGACACCGTTGATTTCAGTAGTGAACAGTTTGGTTGCCAAATCTTCAATGGCAGGCTGTTGTACTTCGGCAGGCTGAAGCAAACCCGGATCTTCAGTCGGTATGATACTGGGGTCATTATAAGCCTCTTCGGAAATGAAGTTCCACACCAGCCACCACGGACCTTCGCTATTGGTACGCATCGTAGCTACCTGCAGCAGATAAGGAGTACATTCTATAATCTTGATGTCGTTGGTATAGTTGGAACAGACATCATCAAAACCCTCGTTATGCAATGAATAGGTACCGCCATAGAAAGATATGACAGGGCGTTTCGGGTCAGACACATTCAAGTTGAAAGTTCCGGTGGCATCCGTCGTGCCCGAAGCAGCCACCCGATGAAGTTCCACCGTACAGCCTTTCACAGCATCCAGGCCGAAAGTGATGTACGACTGGAAATAGGGGTCGTCTGCCGGAATGAGCCACGATTGGATACCCGGATCCCAGTTGGGAGCCCAATTGGCGCTACCAATCATAAGGTCGGTAATATTGCTTCCATCATTTTTCACATCAGTGTGGCTCATGTACATCACCGGTCCCGAACAACGGCCAATACCAAAGTTCTTGTCAATGGGAACCCACTTACGGCTCTTGCCCACTCCACCAGCAAGGTTAGCCCAGATAGGGTCTTCGAGCATGGCAAAGTTATTGGTCTCTACCTTGAAGGTATATGGTTCGCCATATACCGGACCTGCCGGTGTGGAAGCGCCGAAAGTCACGCTATATTCTCCGGCAAAAGGAAGTGCCAAGTCAAGAGTGGTCTTTTGAGAAGGACCGCTTGGAGTGACCCACAAGGGAGTGGCTCCCTTGATGAGCGAAGTCAGATGAATCGTATTAGGATCATTGGCATCAGGGGTCACCGTATAGGCGATACCTTCCACCAAATCATCGGAAACATAGGTTTTTGCCCCCATCTCGTACTCTTCGGGCGAGCAAGCGGAAAATATCAAAGCCGCTCCTGCCAATATGGAAAAGAATGATTTAAGTCTCATATCTTATTGTTTTTATTTTTTATTTACTCTATTAATGGTACTCACCATCCGGGATTCTGCACAAGTACACTCTGTGAAAGGTTAATTTGATTATAAGGAATCTGGCTCAAGCCTTTGGTGGCTTTCACACGGTCGACCCGTATGGTTATTGCATCATCAGCGCCTCCACTCTTCACCTTGACACCATTCAAGGCGAGCTTCTCGGCTGCCACGTCTATACCTTGACGCAGGAGATCCCAATAATTAATGCTTTCAAAAGCAAATTCAAGACGACGTTCTTCCATAATAGCTTGTTGAGACACACTCTTAGCTTGATAGTTGGCCGATACTGTTCCGTTGTCATCAACCTGATAAGCACGCTTACGCACTTGGTCGAAATAAGTTTGCGCATTGGGGCTACCCAGTTCTGCGGCCATCAACAATACGTCGGCATAACGGATAATAACGTAGTCTTGGCGGTTCTGTGTCTGGAAGTCACCGCTACCATCCTGCTTACCGGCATGGCTTCCATCGGCATAGCAAAGGGGAGCATACTTCTTCACAGCATAGCCGGTATATTCACGCCAGTCATTAAAACTGGTGGTAAAGTCGGCCGAACCGGTGATTCCTTCCCCTACCAAATCAATGATAGAAGCCGAACGGCGGAGGTCACCAGTGGGAAACGCTTCCACAAAATCAGGATTTACCGTCAATGCGCCCCATCCCTTGCAATAGGGAGCAGCATTAAGCTGGCGCATACCCAACATCACCTGCCAACGGTTGGAGTCATTATTCCCGTTATAATCCTGAGTAGCGGTAAATTTCAACGCAAGAATGGTTTCCTTGTTTCCATCACCGGCATATGTACCCTTCAAAGTTTCATAGTCTCCTTTTTCGGCCACTTTTGCAGAAGAAGCCGGCCATAAATTCTTGAATTGCGGTACCAAACCATATTCTCCTGAAGCGATTACGTCTTCTACAGCAGCCAAAGCTTCGGCACGAGTCACCTCTACAGGTTCTTCACCGTAATATCCGGTATAGAAAAGATAGGCACGTGCCAGCAAAGCCTCGGCGGCATATTTTGTAATATGTCCGTCGTTCTTGGTATAGTCGGCCTTGGGATAAGCGTCACCGGGAATATTCTCGATAGCATATTTTAAGTCAGTAAATATGGCACTGAACACCTCTTTGGCAGGTGAAGGAGCGCGATTTTCGTTTACCGGTTCCAGAAAGAGTGGGATATTCCCCCATAAACGAACCATATCCAGATAAAGCAATGCACGCAACGTACGACATTCGCCCATATAGATACCACGTTTGCTATCCGATTCATTCCATACAATCTGCTCTTCATGAGCTATCAGCTCGTTGCAACGATAGACGCCCGCATAATAATTTTTCCAGTCACCTTCGTATAGGTTGAGGTCAGCCGGCGATTGGGAGATGTCAAAACGGTCAATGGCCTGATAGCCACGTCCATCGGCATTTCCGGTAGCGCCAAAACACTCGGCACTCATCACCTCGGAAGCTATATAAAACCCTACCATCATGGCTGATGAAGTCTGGCGCCAACCATCATAACAACCTATCAGAGCACGATAAGCATCTTTTTCAGTCTTATAGAATGTACCGGTTGAAGATTCAGTCTTCGACGTAACATCGAGAAAACTGTCGGTACACGAAGCCAGTCCCAAACTCAGGAGCAGGACACTTGCCATAAATATATTTTTGTTTTTCTTCATATCAGTCTATATTTTAAAATTTCAAGTTAACACCAAACAATACGGTACGGGGACGGGGGTAATAACCTAAATCAACGCCCGACACCCAACCTTGTCCGTTATCTCCTTCGGGACCATAACCTATTTCCGGATCCATGCCGTCATATTTGGTAAATGTGAACGCATTCTGTACCTGAGCATAGATACGACACTGACTGATGACCTTACATCTCAGTAGCTTGGCAAAGTCGTAGCCCAAAGTAATGTTACTGATTCGCAGGTAATCACCATCCTGCACATAGAGGTCTGAGAACTGCCAGTTGAGATTCTGGTCTGTGACACGAGGTATGCGATTGCTGGTTCCCTCTCCTGTCCAACGTCCTAAAATTGCAGTAGTATAATTGGCTTGCTTGGAGGTATGGTTACGATAGCTCTGGACAATCTGCTGTCCGAAAGCACCGTTGGCCACTACAGAGAAATCAAGTCCTTTCCAGTTGAAACCGAGATTGAAGCCCATAGTGAAATCAGGAATACCGTTACCAAGATCGGTCTTGTCAAGCTCGTTCACCCGTCCGTCATGGTTGATGTCCACAAACTTCACGTCACCTGGTTGTACGTCAGCTTGCAGCACACCGTTACCAGCCTTAATCCAATCCTCTATTTCTTGATTGTTTTGGAATATGCCTGCTGTCTTGAAACCATAGAAATAACCGATAGGCTTACCATTCTCGGCACGATAGAATTCAGGAGTATTGTCATACAACTGGTTGGTAGAGCCATGAATGATACCATCGTCGTTAGGAATCTCTCCGACCTTATTCTTATTGTAGGCACCGTTGATACCGATATTGTAACTAAAGTCTTTGCCTATTTGGTCATTCCAAGTAAGATTGAGTTCCACACCGGTGTTTTTCACTCCACCGCCATTAATATAAGGAGCACCTGCTCCGGCAGTAGCAAGAATAGGAGCCACCACGAGCCAGTCTTTAGTATCTTTAATGTAGAAATCGAAATTAACACCCAGGCGACTGTTGAGGAATCGGGCATCAAGACCGATATTGGTCTGCTGTGAAGTCTCCCACTTGATGTCAGCATTAGCCAGACGACTAGGGTAAGCTCCCCAGTTGGTTCCGAGCTGTGCCGCAGCATCCGAGTCGCCGTAACCGCTGCCGAAAAGATAGTGTGTATTGGTACTCTTGATAGGAGCCAGATATTGGAATGCGTCAATGTTGGCATTACCCACTTGTCCCCAGCTGGCACGTATTTTCAGGAAGTCGAGCCAGTTTTGCGTACTTTCCATGAATTTTTCGTTAGTAATGGTCCATCCTGCCGATACCGAAGGGAAGTAACCAAAACGGTTGCCTTTGGCAAAGTTGCTCGAACCGTCTGCACGCAAAGTAGCATTGACCATATAAGTTTCTTTCCAGTTCCAACCCAATCGGCCGAAATAGGACACCTTGCGGCTCTCGGTATGCGGATTGCCACTGGCACCCAAGCCGTTGGTCGAATCGGAGGCCGTTCCGTTGCCCACAAAAGCATGCTCCCAATCATCAAAACCTTCTTTCAACATACCATTTTTAGCTTCGATATAAGTGCCCTCGTAACGATAGGCTTCCATACCCAGCAAGGCGTTGAACGAATGTTCTCCCATAGTCCAGTCATAAGAAGCCGTATTGGTCCATGTCATACCCAAAGAGTGATTGGCATTTTGAGATACGGTAGTACGTTCTTCATTATATATATATTGGCTGAACTTGTAGAGAGGCTTGAAACTACGGTATTCGCTGGAACCATAAACCACACCGAATACAGACTTTATCTTCAAATTCTTGACAGGCTGCAATTCAGCATAAACATTACCGGAAAAAGTAGCCGTTTTGTTCTCATTGTTGCTGTCGGTCATCATTAAACCATAAGGGTTTCCATCACCTTTATTCCAGTCACTGGTACTGGTGTCATTGTAAGGCGAATCATAAAGATTATTATCGCTATAGACAGGAGCGATAGGCGATGTTCCGAATGCACCGCGTAAGGTATTATTATATTGGTTGCCTACACTGATACCGTTATTCATCTTATATACAAAACTCACCTGCTCGCCCACTTTCAAAATATCCTTGAAAAGTTTGTGCTCGCTGTTCACACGGAAATTGTAACGCGAATAGTTAGACACATCCGAACCGCCGACAATACCTTCCTGACTCATATATCCTAACGAAAGGGCATAAGTGGAAGTTGCGCTTCCACCAGTGACACCCAGCGTATAGCTCTCCGTTGTGGCATTATCTTTGAACATAGTATCTACCCAATCCGTATCATACACATTGCCATTGGCATCGTAAATAGACTGGTATTGGCTCCAATCGTAAGCCGAAAGTCCGCTATTCAAAGCCTGCTCATCCATAATGGCCATATACTCTTTTGCATTCAGCATATTAGCCTTACGAGCTACATTCTGTATTCCATAATAAGCATCGAAACTAATCTGCGCTTTACCTTCGCGCCCTTGCTTGGTAGTAATAAGCACTACACCATTAGCACCGGCCGAACCGTAGATAGCCGCACTAGCCGCATCTTTCAGTACATCTATACTTTCAATATCGGCAGGATTCAAAGTAGAAATATCACCACCCACACCATCAATCAGATAAAGAGGAGCACTATTTCCCACGGTACCAAGACCACGGATACTCACTTTCATGTCAGCACCCGGTTGACCGGAAGTCGAAGCAATACTTACACCCGGTGTCTGTCCCTGCATAGCCTGCAAGGGATTGGTTGTATTCATCTTGGCTATTTCGTCACCCTTCACCTGAACAGTGGCACCCGTCACCAATTTCTTCTTCTGGACACCATAGCCCACTACAACCACTTCATCCAACATTTCCGTGTCCTCCTTCAGCACCACATTGATGACGGAAGAAGTACCTACCTTGATTTCCTGTGATTGATAACCGATGTAAGAAAACACCAGTGTCTGTCCTTGTTGGGCACTTACCGAATACCGGCCATCAATGTCGGTAATTCCACCCGTAGCGGTTTCTCTCACCTGCACGCTGACACCTATCAACGGCTCACTATCCGTAGCCGATGTCACAACACCCGAAATGGTCTTGTTTTGAGAAGGATTAGCCTGCAGGTTACTGATTGCAGGTACAAGAAACAAAAGTACCAATGCAACACGGCATAAACGCAGATTTATGCACTTTTCCAAGAATGTTTTTCTCATTGTACATTATTTAATGGTTAATATCAAAGATTCATTGTGTTCTTCAATTAATACCAAAGAACTCGGATGCAAATGTATGGAGGAACAAGAAAAGAATGTCGAGAAATTGTTACGAAGAGTATATGATTTCGTTAATCAAGGCTTCTAAAATGTTACTAAAAAAGGTATAATTTGTTTTCCATCCCTTCTCTAAGCCTTTTGAAGAGGGGCTATTCTTCCCATTCCCCTCAATACCGGAATTGGTTTCACCTCACTTTTCCATCCCCAATATACTTTCTCCGGAGTACAAAGAACCATTTCTTTCTAAAAACGTTCTCAAGGAAGAACAACCTAAAGCTTAACAGATAATGAAAAAATTAGTAGTATTTGCAGTACTTGCCGCAATCGTGGCAAGCTGCGCCGATGACAATCCGCCCCAGATAGAAAAAAGCAGTGAGTTGGTATCACCACGACTTTTGATGGACGTGTCCACAGAAAGCGGACAAAGCCCGCTGACCGGCATACTGACCATCATGCCCTGCAAGGCGGGCACCTCTATTTATTATGGAAACTACATAAACCGGAAGCTGACACCTTTTTACGGTTACTACCAAGTTAAAGACGGAGCTTTCTATAACGATGGCGTCAATCGAGAGTTATCCTTACCCGCAGGTCTCTATAACATGATTTATTGGGGAACCCCTAAATACGAGGAGCCGATTTATGCACATCCTCTCATGAGGGACCCGGTCTACATCTTAGGCGAAGACATGTCCCGGCAACACTTCTCCCTATTCAAAATGGAAGCGGACACAACCTATTATCCGGTATTCGACCTGGTACACGCCGTCCAGCCTGCCAACATTGGAAGTGAGGACCTGAAAGCATCCCTCAAACGGGTAGTGACCGGACTGAAAGTAATCATCAAGGACAAGAACAACGGCATCCTCAGTTCGAGCATCGACAGCATGGTGGTGCGCATCACCAATATTGCTGGAGAACTGAATTTCTACACCGCCGCTCCTCAAGGAAGCCCACGCACAGTAGCCTTCCCTCTGGTCCGTTCCGTCGACGGTACACAAATGAGCAACGCCACCGTCATGCTCTTCCCTTCTTTCGGGAAACCGGAATTCCAGATGAGCATCATACTGAAAAATGGAAACGTGAAAAGTTTCAAGCAAACATTGAACGGACCTTTGGAAGCAAACTCCAAACTGACCCTGACCCTCACTCTGGGAGACATCTTTTCCGAAGAATCATCCGGAGAATTCACCCTTGACAACTGGAACGAGGAAAGCCAGACAATCGATGTCCCTTCATTGGATTGAGCTTGCAGCATCAAGGAAAGATAGAACGGTGCGCGTCCATCTTATAAAAAGGCAACGTGAACCAGAAAGTGGAGCCCTTGCTCAACTGTGACTCCACCCCTATCTCTCCTTTCAGTTCCTTCACAATGTTTTGCGAAATGGCCAGTCCCAGTCCGGTACCTTGCTTAAAGGAATCCAGCTTCACAAAGCGGTTAAAAATCCCCTGCGCATTCTCAGATGATATCCCCGTCCCGGTATCGGTGACATAAAAACGGATATAGCTATTTTCGGGCATTCCGTAACCAATGGTAATGCTACCGGCAGCAGTAAACTTCAGCGCATTACTGATGAAGTTATTGAATACCTGAGTAATTCTGCGCTGATCGGTATACAGCAGCAAACCGGGCAATGGCGTAACCGTGACCAGACGCACGTCTTTATTGGTCAGCCTGATACTTGTAGCCTGCTCTATCTCGGACACCATTTTATTGATATCCACGTTAGCATAGACATACTCCAATGTACCGGCTTCTATCTTCGACAAATCCAGAATGTCATTGATGAGCTGCAACAGCAGTTCATTATTCCGCTCTATAATATCGAGATACTCCACCCGTTCTTCCTCAGACACTTCCGTGGCCAAAATACTCGAAAAACCAACTATTGCATTGAGCGGAGTACGTATCTCATGACTCATATTGGCCAGGAAAGCCGATTTTATCCGGTTGGACTCCTCAGCCTCCTCTTTGGCCAGACGTAGTTTGCGCTCCATGATTTTCAAATCAGTAATGTCCCAAGCAGTATAAACAATCCACTTGCGACCATCAGAAAGCTTTATAAAATTATTGTTCTGGAAGGTAAACCGCTCCTCGTTCTTCTTGGTAAAAAAACGTCGTATACCTTCTTGTGGAATCCCCGTCTTGACCAACTCTTCATCCTCCTTCCTAATTAAAGCCGCAGCCTCTGGCATTGTTTCAAAATCCGTCTTGCCTATAGCCTCTCTGGCCGAACATTCAAAGAGTTCCTCTGCCTTTTTATTCCAAAAAGTATAGCGCATCCCATCATTCACATCCTTCACTTTTGCCGCAATGGGAAGATTATCAAGAATGCCTTCCAACAGTTGCAGATACCTCTCCCGGTCCCTTTCCCTCAATTTCTTCATCCGCCTCTGCATGAAGAAAAAGAAGAGGCACAGCACCAATGTACCTAAAAGAATGGAAATATAGACCATCTCTCTTTGAACAAACCCGTCGGGAATATCAAGCCTTTCCTGCAAGGTGAAAGCAGTATCGAAAAGTTCGGGGCTTTCAGCCATTTTGTCAGCCAATGCCGGATGAACAAAGATTATACAAAAAGAGAAGAATATCGTCAGTAACCGAATACTTCCGAGAGGTAAAAAAAGAGGAACATGTTTTGTCATAATTGGCAAACATTTAATAATTAAATAGTTAGATAAGATTCCAGCTACTGCAAATTTAGAAAAAAATAAATGCGAAAACAGTATCTACGAAATAAATTTGCATTTTACACCCATTATTTTGTATTTAATGCCGAGAAGAGAATATTTTGAGAATAACCCAATACAAAAGGATGATACAGCACAATCAGCTAATGCCTATATGAGCTTATCAGGAAGGAATCGTCGCTTTTCAAAACATGAGATTAAAACCTTTTTTACGTCCAGTATTGTATTTCTCAATCTCTGACGCAAATGATTTTTTCAGCTGCGCTGCCATAAAGTCCAAGAAAGGCTGACTGTTCTCATCTTCTTGCGACTGCCGCAAAGAAAGAATATAGTCGCCCCTATCTTCTTTAAAGATTTTCGTCGGAAAAAGATGATGGCAGAACTGGATATAGTTCATCAACAAACGAGCCGTTCTCCCATTGCCATCTACCCACGGATGAACGGTTACCAAATTGAGATGAGCATTGAAACTCAATTCATATCGTTCCCGAAATGTTTCCATATTCTTTTGCTTTTCTCTCAATATAGAACAAAGTTCTTCTACTTTAGCGGGAACTTTAGGATAGCTCATATAAGAACACCCGCCCACCCCAGCAGTAACGCCGCACAAACGAAATTCACCTTTAGAAGAATCAAAAGAACCGCCCATTACATTATATACACTCCCAGTAGTACGCATTAGAGCAGCATTCAATTTTTGTAAGAAAACAGGCGTAATTTCCGCATTTTGTGCACTTTCTTCTTTGGCGAGTTCGTATGCCTTCTTCAAATCCTCATTCATCAGATGATAGACCAACGGCTTTCCTTTGGCTGTTACCCCCTCATCAAAAAGCAACTGGGTATCCAATTCGGTAAGTGTAGAGCCCTCAATAGCAGTAGAATGGGTAATAAGCGAATAGAGGTAGTACTTTTCATAGTCTACCGACTGACTGATACCAAGCCTCACAAATTCTTGATTCAGTACTTCTATCTCTTGCCAGATATCTGTTCCCATGAGCAAAGGGCATAAAAGATAAGTATAAAAAGAAAGCGGGAAAAGCATTAAAACTTTCCCCGCTTCTTTATTTCGTACCCAGACCCGGGGTCGAACCGGGATGGAAGTGAATCCACTGGTGTTTGAGACCAGCGCGTCTACCGATTC
>OOAG01000764.1_pt1 | contig 27073 bp, 23 predicted proteins | sample 1671461 | NCBI WGS metagenome assembly OOAG01 (sample SAMN06348159, study PRJEB24527) | human gut metagenome | biome: human gut; feature: ankylosing spondylitis patient; material: feces | host: Homo sapiens | place: China | collected 2015-10 | reverse complement strand
TTTGGGAAGCCCTGTGTTTATTGAAAAGGGCTCCCTGAAGTTAACCTATGCACATTTTCTATCTGGACGGCACTGATCCAGTTACCCATCAAGTGCATGTAGTCGTCTCTTTCTCTAATTATTACCACTACTTATTCGTGTGTAGTATTAGCATGCTCAGATCGTTTTGGGGAGTCGAGTTTGAATAAGCTTTGTTTTCAATGGTTTTATACCGTTAGTGTTTTTGTTCAGTCTGGCTCTGCTTAGTCATAAGTCTCTCTTTAGCTATGACAGAACTTGCGAGTATAAACCAACTTTCCTACATAATTTTTGTTGGAGATAAGTAAATGAGACCTTATTTCATCGTTTTTACTGTGTTTGCGATTTTCATCGCGATAGTTACATGGTTTGGAAATATTTCTGATTTTACCGTATCAGATGCTGCTAACTGGGTTCAAGCATTAGGAACGATTTTTGCAATTTTCTCTGGATATTTACTGATCAATTACGAGCAAAATAAAGCTCTAGATGGTCGTATTAAACAAAGAAAAAGAGGAATTTTAAATTTCTGTAAACTTGCGCAATTCATCTCTACAACTATTATCAATAATATAAATGTAGGACTTGAACGCAAAATAAACACCTCCCTTCCTCGAGAGGTCAACTATTTAGCCTCTCTATACGGAGTGTGGCCGACCGTAAAATTTTGTCTTAGTGAAGAGAGAAAATTAGCAATTAAAACACAATATCAGCAAGGCCTACAATATCTCACTGAATTAGAAGTTCATCCTGTGGATATTCTATCTTTTACGGCTATATATGAAGAGATCGCTCATATAGATGAAAATATAACTCAAATTTCAAACATATTAAACAATTCTCGACCTTCAAAAGAAAATTGCTCTAAAGTGGAGCGTTTACTTAGAGATATAAAGCAAGCTAAGGTAATGATTGATAATCATGTAAAGTCTCTCTTAAAAAAATAGATTAATCAGATTTCAGTAAGTATTAGGTTAATTACTTTTAATTGAAATAAATAATTACATTCTCCCTGGCCCAAACTCAGCAACAACAACGTTAGTAACAAGTGAGATCAGCGTTGTTGGAAGAAAAACATGGGGCATGCTGTACTCTGGATCTGCTCCCCAGGACGTAAAGATTTCGTATTGCAAAATATTTGCCGTAATGCCAACATCAGCTGGGCGAGGGAAAGAAGCATCGCATTGCTTGCATTTCCTTTGCATTTTGCAGTAGATCATAGCTTCCCGCTGAATGTCGGTTGGCAGTACAGCGAACTCCATCACTACCGCTCATGAACACAGCAGAGAGCAACACCCATAATTCTTTACAGCGGTAACTTTTCAGACAGAACTTCACTTTTAATCATTACGGATTGAGCCTCAACCAACTTACCCCAAGTCGTGGCTTTGCGCGCCTTGATCTTGTTTTTCAAAGACGGTTCAGCCTTGGTTTTCAGCATCGGGCTATGTTGTTTCGTTTGGCACAAACCAATCAGCAGGCTAGCTCATGCCATCGCGCAGGCTCGTGAAGAATGAGCGCAGGAGGTAGGTTTGATAGCCTTGGCACTTCAATGTCAGAGTCTTTCAATCTGTGTTCTGGTTACGGGAAATTGCTTAATTGCTTTATCCAACTTCTTAATGCCCTCAGTGGTGACACCGGTGTGCGTTTTAAGTGTGATCTGACATTGGTCAACGGCGGCTTCAACGACATCATCAAATACAACGGCCAAGATGCAAGTACGGAGGCGGCGAACGCCTTGGTGCTCAACTCGCAGATCCCAAATTGCAAATTGTCCCATTATTGGGGATGCGATTTAGTTAGACGGATGCCGAAGCCAGTAATACAAGAACCTCCTCTGGTGTAGGCGTAGATGACGGATTTAGATAGAGACAGTTGGCAGCAAGCGTTAAGGATTAGATCCATTGTGTATTTTTGATCGTGAAGAGTCGTGCGAACAGTAAAAAGACAACCAGAACTTCAACAACGGCGTAGCTACCTTAGGCGGCCGGTGTGATGGTTGGCGTCATCGTCTGGGCGTGTTAAGTCCATCATCAAAAGGATTCATCATTGTGGTACTTGTCATCACCCTTAATTCTGTTAGATCTTCAACACGAACGGTGTGTTGGTGCGTCAATCGTATGGTACAGGTTATAGATGTCAGGCATGGCAGCCTTGGCAGTTGAGCCGTTTAATAACGGCTTTGTGTGTTTCTATACATTCTTTGACCTCTGCCATTTTGTCTTGAAAATGAGAACTGGCGTTTCAACATGATTGAATATTTCGTCCCAACATTCAACATGGTTTTTTTGGGGAAACAGGGAAAGTCACCTTTATTTCTCCAATCGTTATGAGAGGTGGCCTGAGTTGCGGTTCAACATTGTTGTGTCAGAAATCCGCTTCGACTTCTATCAACATGGATTCAAGCTCAGGATTTGATTTGACTGTATTGATGCGGAAGCCTTAGGTGCTGTCAGTACCACTACGTCACAAGAGTTGGCTCCGAACACCGTCATGTAGTTTGTAATAATCAGGGATTTCGTCTGTATCCTCTTTACGCTAACCAAATTGCGTTCGAGCGGTCTTGATTTCAACAATATGGCTGTTAACGTGAATGTCGTCCACGTCAACGACTTTGACCTACTTTTGACGTGTAACCTGTTTCAGACGCTGCCCCCTTTCTATCGAAGCGTTATTGTTTTTTGAGGGGCTTCGATCTTGGAGTTGTAAACGTTTAACGGCGTTCGCTACTTCAAGAAAAGCCATGACGTCTGAGCCACCAAAGCCGATTTCACGGAGAGCCATTTGGTGCGTGTGGAGGACAGTGGGATTTGAATCGAGTTTGTCATTTGTGTGAGTCCTTTTTCATAAAGCTGCGAGTTTTTCTTTGGTATCGATTAAATTAATCATCTTTGGATGACAACTGCCAGCCCTCAATTGATTTTGCACAGTTAATCGTTCAATCGTGATTTTTGCGTAAGCGCTTATCCTGCATCGACTTTCATTTCCCCAAGTGTGAAATAAGCGCTTTTTGGCTTGCTATAGAAAATGACTTTTTCTTTTCGATGATTTCTTATGTACATTCTGGGGATTTGACTATTAAACGGATGAATATTCTTACCTTTTGTGTGAACACATCCATAATTGAATAGCCTTTAAAACGGATCGAAAATGAAGGCAAGATGAAGCACGAAATACAGGAATTCGAAAGTTATGAGTAGTCCTCAGGTAGTGGGATCTTTCTGAAATTTTATGAACGCTTTCATTTGTCTCACCTTGTTTTAGTCGGGCTTCTGTGAGATGATTGGTGACGTAGGAAATCCATTGTCATTAATTACTCTTTGGAGGAATCTTTTATGTCGGAAGAAAAAACTATTGAACAACGAGTAGAAGAACTTGAGAAAAAACTGGAATGTATTGAAAAAGTATTGCAGGAAAAAGCAACGCTAGAAGATATTCGCAGGCTTATTTCACAAAAAGGTTAAAACCCTTTTGATTTGGTAATCTCTGTAGCATGTTTGATCAGTGCAAAATACCGGTCAAACAGGTCATTGATCTTCTATTAATCGTTAGGAAGGCTTCTTCCTTTTTCAGCAAATTGGAGCAAACTAAAAATCTTTCCAATTATGTTCCATGCCCTTATTGTTCGAATCGTTCGATGTCTTGTTCATTTTTTCTCTCCGAGTAATAAAAAACTGATTGTTCGGAGGCTTTAAATACGGGATACAGTGTTTACTTTAACAGTGAGCTGATGAAGGTAGAAACAACAACCTTTAATGTATCAACTGTTAGTGGAACCGATTTCTCTTTAGCGTAGTTTATTAACCTATCCATAAAATCCTCGGATCTTATAGACTCTAGGAGGGAATAACCAGACATTGTTAAGCTAGGAGCTGTAGTTAGCCAATATGTAATAAAACCCTCACCATTTTCTCTGGTACCTAATCCGTCAATATAACCGCCTTCTTTTAAAAGTTTTATATGACGCATAACCGTAGCGTATCCAATTTTCTGTCTACGATGGAGTTGTTTGGTCACTACTTGTTTTTTCCCCCATATAGAGAGTTCTTCATTATTTTTTAAAAAATCTCTAATAGTTTCATTCTCTATATGTAGGAGAATTACACGAATTAACTTTAAGTCAAGTTTCATTCACTACTCCAAAAAGTTCACCGAAAACTATTTTAACCAAAAGATAACATGATCATGGTGTTAACCGTTTTATTCCATGGGATATGACAGAAGCGGATTTGTCGCTTGGTTAACTTAAGCTTGAACAGGTAAAAGCTGTTATTGATGCATAACAAAATGTGAAATCTGAATATGAGATATAAATTCAAAATCTCAATACCGCCCTCGTTTGTGTTCGTAGCGACAATACTAACTGGAAACAACAGTTTGAATGGTTTAGTCACACAAACAAAGACTTCGAAGCCTGCCACCGCGAACACAACAATGTATTAACTGTCGGACTTGAATCATTTAACAGTTATCACGGATTACTTATCCAATGATAAAACGACTAAAAAACTTCATATTTTTCTATCTAGAAAAAGAGGGTGTTTACTTAGTCCCTTCCTACAATAGGACTTTTGTAACACTCCCACAGTCAAAAAACGATTAATAGCGGTACTCCACTTGGGCTTTACCGCTTAGGCCTTCGCGTTGACCGACATAGCCTCTTATTTTCAGGTCAACAACCCAGGGAGAATCCTCTGATTTGTATCGAAGACCTAAGGATCCAATACCCATGGAACCACGCATTGAAGCTGCATCGGCAATTTTTTCTCCGTTCGCTTCAACGTGCACATCCGGCGTAAAGTCATATTGGTAGGCTAAACCTGTGTAAGCCCAGAAAGAATTTTGAAGCGGGAAATAGAGGCGTCCGCCCACACGGATGCGAGAGCTTTCCACAGAGTCGAAATCAAATTGATTATTGACGCCGTCAGCAAAAATATCCGTGCTGTCGCCTGGCAGATAGGTATAGAAGTACTTCATAAAGAGGTCGGCTTTCATATTTTCTCCGACATCAATAATGCGACCGGCACCGACATGAACCCCGAAATAGTTACTGGAGAGATCGTAGCCGTGAGCTATGCCGTTGCCATCGACCAGGCCTCGGCTGACTTCTGTTTCGGTTTTACCGGCTCGCAGAGAACCTTCCGCGTACCATCCGGCCGTGTTTTTGATTCGGGCCGAAATACCTGCACCGTAATATTTCACATCACCGCTAAAACGCCTATCGATATTGAGATAAGACATTTCTTCTGTGTAATCGCCCTTGCCGGTTTCCACAAAAAGATTTAAAAGCAGGGGATTGCCGTTTAGCAGCACGGAATTTGCCAAACCCGCGGCGGCCGTGAAGCCGTGAACATCAATATGTCCATCGGTACTGTAATTGCTTTGCACGCCGTCAATGGACGCGAATGTTCTCAGTCCCCAGTGATAATCACGGCTGGTTGCATCCAGATTATCCAGAATCAGTTCAGCTCCGTGGTTAACAAAGAATAGGCTCATGTTTCGGTTATTGGAAACAAGTTCCAGTTGTTGACTGGGTGCTGTACCTTGAAGTTTGAAATCGACAGATTTACCGTCTCGGTTATTCTGAATAATGCCGAGTGCGTCTTGCGTAATTGTTGAGGGAATGGCAACTTCTTGGCCATTGTCGTAAAACGGATTGAATTGAATTCCGGTCTTACCTTTAATAAGCGTCATTTGCTCACCAAAGTGATTTTCTAAACGGTCATCGAAACGGATATTGTTTACATCAATGTTTAAGGAAGTGGAGGAGATATCAGTTTCTCCTTTTACAGTCAGAATTGTTTTTCCCTCATTCCATTTGAAATCAGCAAATGTAATGGAGTCAAATCGGGAAAGTCCACCGATATTACCGTTCCATTTACGGACAACCAAAGTATTGTTATTTGCCTTTCCAAAAGTATTGTGACCTAAAAAGATTGCCTTAGTTAGTCCATTTGTATGAAAATCGTCTGATAAGGATTCAAGAATAACCGTGTTATCAACGACGGATACATCCGTGAATATGTCCGATCCGCCTGCTGAAATTGTAAGGGGGCCTTCACTATCTTCGGCAATTTTTACATCAATGAGATGTATGGTATTGCCGCTCACAGTAGCGGATGATAACCATGAGTCTCCACCCAGAATGTAAGCTTCGTTATCAGGATGAAGCGTTGTATTTGAGATTAATATAGTGCCGTTGTGAGTACTTCCAGTTGAATTGAAAGAAGTCGCTATTTTCTTGAAATGAATTTCAGAATTGTCAATGAAAACAGCATTACCATCTGCGTTAAATACTCGGTCTTCTTCAAAATCACTAAGATCCAGGTATCCGCCTAAAATTTTGGTCGCATAGAACTGACTGTCAACAATCTCGACGCGATTATCTGAAACATTGCCACTGGCCGCTTGCCCACCTACGATATTTTGAAAAACCGAAATGTTTTCATTCTCTGTCGAAGAACTTTTCCCAAACGAGTTAATTTTGACCCCATTGTGGTGGACATCGGCGGTATGTAATTTGGCTCCGTACAAGCTAGGAGCGTTAACTACTTCACCTTTAAATGATGGTAAAGAGTTATCGGTTCCTTCTACCACGACACGATTATAGGAAGCCACCTGATTTGTGTCAGACTGGTCATTTGAATAAGCGCCGATGATTTCCGTATAGGAGTGAAATACACCACCTGTAACGACGACTTTGTTGCCATACATATCGGCGCTGTCAGACTTCGCAGCGGCAATTTTTCCGGCACCCTCATTGTCACTGTCGGATAACGCTTGAGGATAAAACTCGCCGCCTTCCATATTCAGTGTGTTGTTATAGACATCTGAGTCGGCTGAAAAGGCGGCAAAAATATAGACATCGGTCGGATCTGTTGATGTACCGATACCGCCATTCACCCATGTCAAAGTATTGTTGCCAACTTCAGCATTTTTATCTTTGGTATAGGCAAAGTACAAGTGAAGAGCGTGATCTATTGGTTGATCAAGCTTAACTTCATATTGATAACCAGAGAGATCTTCGGTCAGGTGAAGCTCATCATGGGTGCGCAGATCGACAATGTATTCTTTTTCTGATTCTTCAATATTAGTGAATGTCGTCTCGGCCGATACACATTGAAAACTAAGAGCTCCCCAGATACCGAGAAGAGCTTTAAATAAGAGTGTTTTTTTCAAATCAATTTTCCTTCAAGGGAAGATATTTATTAAAGTTGACACTTAAACGAGTTAATCACTAATAAGAAAATGGATAAAAGGATATAACCGGTTGAAAATGCCAAGCTATTGGGTAATAGCTTTTTTAGATATGGTGAAAGACAGAGTGGACGTGTTTTCAGAATATATCAAGCCGAATGTAGCACCTTTACGTTAAAAGCGAAAGTTTTTTCGTAAAAAGCGAGTACTATTTCCAAATTCATTGATTAACAATAACAAAGACTATGATTTTCCTCATCATCACTTTGGCGATGGTTATCACGCTCTTTTTGTTGCGTCGTCGCCAACCTATTGGTATCGCTATTTTGGTTGGCGGTATTTTCATCTGGTTGTGTACCGATCCGACTTTCAAAGAACTCAAAGACGCTGTTGTTCAAATGGCGACAACTCCGAGAAGTTACGATTTGGTGGGAGCTCTTTATTTAGTGATCTGTTTGGAGATTGAATTAAGAAAGAGCGGTTGCTTAGCCGGCATGGTTGAGGCTCTTTCAAGGATGTTTTCCAGTCGCAGGTTTACGTTAGCTGTGATGCCGGCCTTTTTGGGGCTGTTGCCCTCCATTGGTGGGGCAAGATTCTCGGCCCCGATTGTGGAAGAAGCTTCAAAAGGTTTTGAAGCCAAACCGGAAGACAAAGCGGCCATCAATTTCTGGTTCCGTCATATTTTTGAATTTTCTAGCCCCTTGGTCCCGGGCATGATTTTGGCTTGCGGCATTGCCGGGGTCAAAATCGGTGATCTGATTGTGCACTTGGGTTGGCTGACCATTGTGGCTTTCATTCTCGGCTGGATTGTCATGGTTCGGGGATTAAAGCAGACTGTAGCCACTCGCACGGAAGTTTCCAATGAAGAAGCCAAGCGTCACAATATGGACTTCGTTTTGTCTCTGACGCCTGTTATTGCCAACGTGGTTTTGATGGTGGCCTTTGGTCTTCAAGCTTCCGTTTCCATGATCATCGTTGTCGTGGCCATGATTCCGCTTTTGATGTTCTTTAACCGCCATGTCAGCGTCAAGGAAGTTTTCATCGGTGCTTTGGACTACAAGATGTTTGCGAACGTCATCTGCATTTTGTTGTTCATTGCCCTTTTGGAAAGCACGGGTGTTTTGGCGCTTTTGGTTGCCGCTTTTGAATCGTCTCCGCTGCCGATTCCTGTGATCATTGGTTTTTTGAGTTTCATTATTGGGTTGCTCACGGGTATTTCTCAGGGGCACGTTGCGATTATGATGCCGATCGTTGCCGGCATTTCCATGGGAGATTTGGATTTGGTGGGCGTGGCCATGGTCTTTGGTGTGGCTGGCCAAATGGTAACACCGACGCACTTGTGTCTGACCATTACGGTGGACTACTTTAAGAGTGATTTCTTTAAGACCTTAAAGCCAGTTTTATGGGCTCAAATTCCGCTTGCCATCATCTTTATCGTGGTGTCTTACTTTACTTGGGGAACCGGTTGGTTCTAGCTTAAGTAGAAATTTATCAGTTAAAAAAAAAGAGCACGCTTTACGGTTTTCGTGGCGTGCTCTATTAGCTATCGGTGTGCCTTAATCAATTTTATGAGCATTGTGAAGGTTAAGCTCGGCCATGATGGTGGCGGAGATTTCTTCAATGGAACGGCTCGTGGAACTCAGCCACTTGATTCCTTCTCGGCGCATCATGTTTTCCGCCGCTTCAATTTCCTGTCGGCAGTTTTCCAAAGAGGCATAACGGCTGCCCGGACGACGCTCGTTGCGGATTTGAGACAGACGTTCCGGTGAAATGGAAAGTCCGAAAAGCTTATCGCGCTTATCTTGGAGGACTTCAGGAAGTTCACCACGTTCAAAATCTTCGGGAATGAGCGGATAGTTGGCAGCCTTCACGCCAAACTGCATGGCTAAGAAAAGGCTCGTTGGTGTTTTACCTGAACGGCTCACACCGACCAAAATGACATCGGCTTCGTTTAAGCCTTTGTTCATTTGGCCGTCATCGTGCGCGAGTGAATAGTTAATGGCTTCGATACGGCGGTTATACCGTTCTTCATCCTTAATCACATGGCTTCGGCCCATGGAGTGCGCGGATTTCAAACCCGTTTCCTGTTCAATTTCTTTAATGAAACTGCGGAAAAATTCGATGCGGAAACCTTGGCATTTTTCGGTGAACGTTTTGTGGATGTTCACATCGACAAAGGTTGAGAAGACCAAGGGACGGACACCCGAGCGGATGTACGCGTCATTGATCTTTTGGGCTGCCAAAACAGCCTTTTCGGGCGTATCGATAAATGGAATACGAACTTGATCGTATTGCAGATCGGTAAATTGGGTAAGCACCGAGTGCGCGAGCGTTTCAGCGGTAATGGCTGTGGCGTCCGAGACAATAAACACGGTGCGCTTCCCGCTTTTATGAGCGGTTTCGTCTTTTTCAAGAGTATTGAACATAAAGGGCCTGAGATTAAAAAATTACCCGAAATGAATCGGTTGTCGCTACAATTCAGATATTCTAACAATCCAATCCTTTTTGGGGGAAGAAAATGCCGCAAGGTCGTTATGTATTTCCGTTTAGCCAACTGCGTATGACCGACGTCGATCGCGTTGGTGGTAAAAACGCCTCTTTAGGTGAATTACTGAGCCAACTGACGAGCGCCGGAATCCGAGTTCCTGACGGTTTCGCCACGACTGCCGAAGCGTTCCGCTTGTTCCTGACAGAAAACAACCTCGAAGAACGCATCAATGATCGACTCAAAGATCTCAATGTTGAAGATGTGAAGGCTCTTGCCCAGGCCGGTGCAGAAATCCGTAAGATGATTGAAGAAGCACCCTTCCCCGCAGAGCTGGAAAAGGAAATTCGTGAATTTTACGAATGGTTAAAGGACGGCCAAGAAGAAATTAGCGTGGCCGTTCGTTCTTCTGCGACCGCTGAAGACTTGCCTGATGCATCTTTTGCCGGTCAACAGGAAACTTATCTGAACGTTGTCGGTATTGATCAAGTTTTAAGCCGCATGCGCGAAGTCTTCGCTTCACTTTATAACGACCGCGCCATCAGCTATCGTGTCCACAAGGGCTTCACGCACTCTGAAGTGGCTTTGTCGGCTGGTGTTCAACGCATGTGCCGCTCCGACAAGGGCGCTGCCGGCGTGATGTTCACGCTGGATACCGAAAGCGGTTTTGATCAAGTGGTCTTTATCACGGCCAGCTACGGTTTAGGTGAAACGGTGGTTCAAGGCGCTGTGAATCCGGATGAATTCTATGTTCATAAGCCCATGCTTGCCGCCGGCAATTTCCCGATCATTCGCCGCACGTTGGGCAGCAAGTTGATCAAGATGGAATTTGATACCGACGCCAAGAGCGGTCGCAGTGTTCGCACGGTTGATGTGAGCGCTGAAGACCGTCGTCACTTTGCCATCACGGACGATGATGTGATCGAATTGGCCAAGTTTGCCACGATCATTGAAAAGCACTATGGCCGTCCGATGGATATCGAATGGGGCAAAGATGGTATTGACGGCAAGATCTACATCTTGCAAGCTCGTCCGGAAACGGTGAAGAGCCGCCAGAACACGGCCGATGTTCAACAACGCTTTACCTTAAAGAGCAAGGGTCGTGTGTTGGTGACCGGCCGCGCTATCGGTCAAAAGATTGGTTTGGGTCCGGTGCGCATCGTTGAAGATGCAAGCGAAATGGAACGTGTTCAGGCCGGTGACGTTTTGGTTACCGATATGACCGATCCTAACTGGGAACCGGTGATGAAGCGTGCCAGCGCTATTGTGACCAACCGCGGTGGTCGTACCTGCCACGCAGCCATTATTGCTCGTGAATTGGGCATTCCGGCTGTGGTGGGCTGCGGCGATGCAACTGAACGCTTGGCCGAAGATATGGAAGTGACCGTTTCTTGCGCTGAAGGCGATACCGGTAAGATCTACGAAGGTCGTCAAGAAGTTCAAATTGAAGAAGTCAAACGTGGTGCATTGCCCGATATTCCTGTGAAGATCATGATGAACGTCGGCAATCCGCAATTGGCTTTTGAATTCCAATCCATCCCCAACAAGGGCGTTGGTTTGGCCCGTTTGGAATTTATCATCAACAACAATATCGGTATCCACCCGAAGGTGGTTCTCGACTATCCGAACGTTGACGGTGAGTTGCGTGACGCGGTTGAACGTTTGAGCGCCGGTTACAAGAGCCCGGTTGATTTCTTCGAAATGAAGATTGCCGAAGGTGTGGCCACGATTGCAGCTGCCTTCTGGCCGAAGAAGGTGATTGTTCGCTTGTCCGACTTCAAGAGCAACGAATACCGTAAGTTGATCGGTGGTGATCGCTACGAACCGGATGAAGAAAATCCGATGTTGGGTTTCCGTGGTGCCTCCCGCTATATAGCCAACAGCTTTGCCGAATGCTTCCGTATGGAATGCCGCGCGATGAAGTTTGTCCGCGATACGATGGGCTTGACCAATGTTGAATTGATGGTGCCGTTTGTTCGTACGCTCGATGAAGCCCGTCAAACGATTGAAATCATGGAACGCAACGGTCTGAAGCGCGGTGAAAACGGTTTGCGCGTCAACATGATGTGTGAAATCCCGTCTAACGCTGTTTTGGCTGACAAGTTCCTCGATTACTTCGATGGTTTCTCGATCGGTTCCAACGATATGACTCAGTTGACATTGGGTCTGGACCGTGACTCGGGTCTTGTGGCAGCAAGCTTTGACGAACGCAATGAAGCGGTGAAGGTTCTGCTTTCAATGGCAATCCGTGCCTGCCGTGCTCGCGGCAAGTACGTGGGCATCTGCGGCCAAGGTCCTTCTGACCATGAAGATTTGGCTCAATGGCTCATGGACGAAGGCATCGAGTCCATCTCCTTGAACCCGGATACGGTGGTTGATACATGGAGACGTTTGGCTGCCTCCAAGTAATCGATAAGACTGCTTGCTAAAAGTCAAAAGACCGGTTTGAAAAGACCGGTCTTTTCGTATTCGCCGGTTTAAAAGTTTTATACTCCGGCGACAAATGTTTATGGGGAAATTGCGGACATGCCCGATCAAGTTGAACTGATCACTACACTGGCCTGGGGGTTGGGATTATCTTTGATTTTCGGATACTTAGTCAGTCTTATCCGTATGCCGGCCTTGGTCGGTTACCTGTTAGCCGGTGTTTGTATTGCTCCGACAACGCCTGGTTTCGTCGGGAATTTGGATTTAGCCGGTCAGCTTTCTGAGGTCGGTGTCATTTTGTTGATGTTCGGCGTCGGTCTGCATTTCTCACTCAAGGATCTTTTACAAGTGAAAGCAGTGGCGGTGCCGGGAGCCATCTTGCAGATGACGGCCACAACTGTGATCGGCATGGCTATGGCTTATTTTGTCTGGGATTGGCCATTGACGGCGGCCTTTATTCTCGGGGTGGCGCTTGCCTGTGCATCAACGGTTGTGATGACCAAGGCACTCGATGCTCGTGGAATCCTTCAGACCGTGCGCGGCCGTCTGGCTGTGGGCTGGCTTGTTGTTCAAGATCTGGTGACCGTGCTTTTGCTCGTTTTATTGCCGACCATCGGTACATTATCCGCTAATGAATCCATTTCTTTAACCCAGTTGTCGGGGCAGATTTTGGGCACGGCAACGCTCGTGGTGGGCTTTGTCGCTTCCATGGTGATTATCGGCAGGCGTGTCCTACCTTGGATTTTGATGCGTACGGTTAAGACCGGCTCCCAAGAACTTTTCACCCTGTGCGTGATCGCCATAGCCATTACGGTTGCTTACGCCTCTTCGACCATTTTCCATGTTTCGTTCGCATTGGGTGCCTTTTTTGCCGGCATGATGATGCGCGAGAGCGAATATTCACATCGTGCGGCTTTACAAACTTTACCCCTTCAGGACGCCTTCTCCGTCATCTTCTTTTTAGGTATCGGCATGTTGTTTGATCCTAAGGTATTGATTGAGCATCCCTTTGAGATCATTTTCGTTGTTTTATTGGTTGTTTTTGTCAACAGTACCGTAGCCGGTTTCTGGGTGCGTCGAAAGGGCTATCGTTTAATTGATGCGGTCACCGTTGGTTTGGCGGTTTCTCAGGTCGGTGAATTCTCGTTTATTTTGTCAGGATTGGCCGTTTCCATGGGTCTTGCAGGGCGTGAAGAGCTCTCGCTTATTGTGGCAGCGGGCCTAATTACCATTGCACTGAATTCCATTTCTTTTGCCGGGCTACGTCCCTTTATGAGACGCTTCTTCCCGGAATTGATCCAGCAAGCCGAGCAAGAAGATTCAGACGAAGATGCCGATGGTATCCGCAATCGTATCTTAATTGTCGGTGCGGGTATTACCGGACGGGAGCTCTATAAGAAGTTCGAGAATACAGATTTTGATACCTACATCATCGAAAAGCAGGCCGAACGATCCATGCAGCAGGAGTTGGGAGAACATTTTATTTTCGCTGATGCCTCTCACCCGTTGGTTTTATCCAAATTAAATTTGGAAAAGACTCGCTGGGTTTTGATTACAACCTCTGAAGCATTAATTGCCCGCAGTATTGCCGATCAGGTAGCCAAAATTGATCCTAAGGTCAAAGTGTTGGCACTGTCGGATAAAGAAGGCGACAGAGATTTCTTTACTTCTCGCTCCGGTCAGTTAGATCCAAATGTCAGTGCTCTAATTGAAACTCGTAAGGAAATTGCAGACAGTATTTTTGAGTGTGTCGGGCAAGATAACCAAGAGCAGAGAAAAAGCAGTCGAAACAGCAAAAAAAGATGAAAAAAATCCCCGAATAACACTCATGTATGCGTACAATTAACCATTGGACGCCGCAAAATTCTAATGGGTGTCAATTCCCTTTATCGTTGATTTTTTTGCTTTTTTAGGACAAAGCCCGTGCACCACGAATTTGCACTGATTGCGACCTTGGCCTGGGGGCTCGGTTTGGCTCTGGTTTTGGGGTTCGCAGCCACTAAAGTCAAGCTTCCCGCTTTGGTCGGTTACCTTTTAGCCGGTGTTTGTATTGCACCGACTACACCGGGTTTTGTCGGTGATATGGACTTGGCCGCAGAACTTTCCGAAGTCGGTGTCATGCTCTTGATGTTCGGCGTCGGTCTGCATTTCTCTTTAACCGATTTGCTCCGAGTGAAAACGGTTGCCTTGCCCGGCGCCATTATTCAGATGGCTATTGCGACGGCTATCGGCATGGGGATGGCTCACTGGTGGGGCTGGAGCTGGGGGGAAGCTTTCATTCTCGGTTTGTCCCTGTCTTGCGCTTCAACGGTTGTTTTGATGAAGGGCTTGGAAGCCAAAGGGTGGTTGCAGCGATCAAGAGGTCAATTGGCTGTCGGTTGGCTTGTTGTTGAAGACTTGGTCACGGTTCTTCTTTTGGTGCTTTTGCCCTCCATTGCGACTTTCTTTAAAGGTGAAGCGCCCGGAGACGGATCACTTACCGTTGCCATTTTGGAAACGACCGTATTGATTATCGGTTTTATAGCATCCATGCTCGTGATCGGACGTCGTGTTTTGCCGTGGGTGCTTTTCCAAGCCGTCAAGACCGGTTCTCAAGAAGTCTTTACATTGTGCGTGATCGCCATTGCCATTGGTGTCGCATACGCCAGTGCGCAGATATTTAACGTTTCCTTCGCTTTGGGTGCTTTTTTTGCAGGCATGATGATGCGTGAGAGTGAATACTCTCATCGAGCCGCGTTGCAAACCCTACCCCTTCAGGACGCCTTCTCGGTGATCTTCTTCTTGGGCGTGGGAATGCTCTTTAACCCGATGATCATTATCGAAAATCCTTTGCATGTGTTAGGGATTGTTTTGGTCATCATTGTCTGTAAGAGCATTACGGCCGCTGTGTGGGTGAAAGTGATGGGCCGAAGCTATAAAGACGCGCTCACAGTCGGCGCGGCTTTGGCTCAGGTTGGGGAATTCTCCTTTATTTTGGCTGGATTAGGTTTAAATCTTGGCTTATTGCCTGAAGAAGGAATGTCGCTGATTTTGGCCGGCGGCATTATCAGTATCGCTTTAAATCCCTTGTTGTTTGCGTTGGTTGAACCCGTTCATAAGCGCTTCTTCTTAAAAGAGAACCCGACAACAGAAGAAGATGAGGAAGATCTTGAAGAAGAAAAAGCGGCCAAGCGTGATCGCGTTATCATCATTGGCGCCGGTGTGTTGGGGCGTGAGCTTGCCGAAGGGCTTATGGCTAAAAAAGTCGATGTGGTCATTATTGAAAAAAATATTGAGCGTTCGATGAAAGAAGAGTTAGGGGATCACTTCATTTTGGGTGACGCCATGCAAAAGCAGACGCTGGAGTTTGCCGGTATTGATCGAGCAAGATGGGTGGTTGTGTCTACGACCGATCCGGTGATCGCGCGTAAAGTCGTTGACGTGGTTGGTGAAACCGATCCGGAAGTTCGAGTCGTTGCTATCGCAGATAAGACGGGCGAAGAAAAGCTCTTTTTGGATACAAATGGGGAATTGCCCTTGCATTTGGAGCATCTATTGCAGTTGCGCCATGAAGCGGCGAAAACGATTTTGAGTTACGTTTGCGGGCCTCGTGGTTTGAGGGCAGTTCCCAAGGTTAAACGTCCGCCCGAAAAAGACAGCAAAGAGACGAAAGAGCCTAAAAGCGCTAAAGTTATAAAGGAGCCTACCCAAGCTGAGGCACAATAGGGCTGAAGCAAGAAGGATAAAGACTATGACATTAAGTGCAGCGACCCTTTGGTTAATTTTGGCAGCTCTTTTAGGCATCATTGAGCTGATTGCCACGACGTTTTATTTGTTGGTTTTGGCGGCCGCTGCGCTAGTAGCCGCCGGTGCCGCATGGTTTGGAATGGAGCTTGAATGGCAGATTTCGCTTTTTGCCGTGATTGCTATCGTTGGCTCTATATGGGTGCGACGCATTCGTTCCATTCCAACTAAAAGCGACGCACAGGCCGAAGCTCTTCAAAATCTGGACCAAGGCCAAATTGTCTACGTTAATGCCTGGGATGAGGCAGGCTGCGCAACGGTTCAATATCGCGGTGCCGATTGGCAGGCCCGAGTCTTAGAAGGTGAACCCCGCACTCAGGGAGCGTACGTTATTGTGCGTGTTGAGGGTAGCGTTTTGTATTTAAAGAAATCATCTTGATAAAAGCAATGGAATAAAAAATGAGCGGTTTCATGATTTTTACCCTGGTATTGGCTGTTTTGGCCATTGTATTTGCCTTTCAGGCTATTAAAGTTGTTCCGCAACAATCTGCTTGGATTGTGGAGCGTTTGGGAAAATTTCACGCCGTTTTGTCTCCCGGGCTCAATGTCGTGATTCCTTTTATCGATAGGGTTGCTTACAAGCATTCGCTCAAAGAAATTCCTTTGGATACACCGAGCCAAGTTTGTATTACCAAAGACAATACGCAGTTGTCTGTTGACGGCGTGCTTTTTTTCCAGGTCACCGATCCGATGCGCGCAAGCTATGGTACGAGCAACTATGTGATCGCCATTACTCAACTGGCTCAAACCACTTTAAGAAGTGTGATCGGTAAGATGGAATTGGATAAAACGTTTGAAGAACGCGATCTTATTAACCGTTCTGTTGTCAGCGCGATTGATGAAGCGGCTCTTAACTGGGGTGTGAAGGTTCTGCGTTATGAAATTAAGGATTTGACGCCACCGGCCGTGATTTTGCAGGCTATGCAGCAACAGATTACGGCAGAGCGTGAAAAGCGCGCTGTGGTGGCGGCTTCTGAGGGTCGTAAGCAAGAACAGATTAACTTGGCAACCGGTGCCCGTGAAGCGGCTATTGCAGAATCGGAAGGTGAAAAACAAGCGGCGATCAACAAGGCTGAAGGTGAGGCGGCCGCAACTTTAGCGATTGCCAAGGCAACCGCTGAGGCGTTAAGACAGATTGCTGAAGCCACCCGTGCTCCCGGCGGCATGGATGCCGTTAACCTTAAAGTGGCTGAGCAGTACGTGCAAGCCTTTGCTCAACTTGCCAAAGAAGGCAACACAATCCTTTTGCCTTCAAATATGAATGATATGGGAAGCATGATTGCCTCGGCGATGAGCATTATGCGAAACACGGATCCGAAAACGGTCTCGACCGAAGTCACTAAGCCCGTTGTGCCCTCGATTTTAAATACCAAGTCGTAGTAAGATACGGCACGTTACATAGGGGAAGCATTTGGTAAGCTTTCCCTATTTCATTGTTTTTACAGGCCATCTCATGACCAATCAACTTGATGTCCGGCCCGAGGCTGTGCACTTGAGCAATCCGGCAGAGCTTTTTTCCTTTTTTGACGGCTATCTGGATTACACACTCGATTTTATCCAACAGGCCAAAGAAGCAGAAGCTTTCAGTAACTCTATTTCAGAACATGCGTTGTTTCTGACGACAGCTTTCACTCAAAAAATTCCGATGTTTTTTGTTGATGAAAAAGACTTTGGGGATAATCTGAGCACGAGACTGAAAAAGTCACTTCAAAAAGACGATTTGGTTCTTGAAAACTCTGCAATCCTTTTGAAGGCCAAAACGGAAGATTTCGTTTTTTACGTGGCGACCTTAATGGTTCAGCAGTTCATGGAGTTAATAAAGGACTGTGAAGAAAAGCAAGACAGTCCTGCTGTTTTTGAACTCCGTCGAAACGCCTTTGTTCAAGATTGGGTAAACCGTTTTTTAGGTATGGAAAAATATGCCGAATAACCAAGAAACAAACACAGAAGTGCATCAAGAAAGCGCTCCACAATTTGATCTTTCTGATGTGTCGGTGCTCACCGAGTTATTCGAGGTTGTGCTCTACGATGTTGTCAGAAGATCCAATATGGTCTCATCTTCGCAATTAAAGCAAGAAGAGGCGGTGGCCATGGATAAGCAATCGGCGGCCTTCCTCTCGGCTGTGCTGGCTGGCAAAAACGAACAATTTATCGCAAAGCCCTATTGGACGGGGGATCCTTTGGCCGGTTACTTAAAGCTCTACATGAAAGAGCGTTTTGAGAAAGTGGGCGTCACGGAAAAGGAACTTGTCGATACACGTGCAATTTTGCAGGCGGCGTGCTTTGAATTTATTTGCGACGTTTATGCGTTAATGAAAAAATTTGCCCAATTGGAATCGGCTGAAGGTTTCCAAGCGGAGGGCGAGCGCTTGTGTCTGATGTGGGCCGAGCGGATGTTGGGTCTAAAAGAAACCGATCCGATTCAGATTTAAGAGGTAAGCCGTGTCCTGTCCATTGCGTTACGCAACAAAGCGCCAAGTGGCCCCTAACATTGCTTCTTATCCGGTCGCAAGAAGTGTTGTGGCTCAGGCCGTGCGCAATACTTGGGATCGAGCCCTTAAGGTCAGCGCCGAAGAGATGACGATGCAGGAGCTCGAGCAAGCGAATTTGGATCTAGTGCTTTGGCTTCAGGATACTTTTAGCGGTGCCAATACGCATTTTTCCTGTGAAAGTGAATTTAACGAAAAACGTTTGCCTGAGCTTTTGCGCGAATCGATGGCTCAGGAGGTCATGCTGTTTAATCCGGCTGCCGATATTCACGAAAACGAATCGTTGATGTTTTCGGTTTTTGCGTATTTCGTTTCTGAAATTTATGTTTTATTGAAAGAGGCTGATGTTGCGAATGCCGGTTTGGACGGCAATCCGCAGGTAGAGGCCTTTATTGATTTATGGAGCTTGCGTTTGACGGGAGCGCCCGTGGCAAGTGATTTTAAAAAAGAGGAGTATTGATCAATGAGTTGCAGTGGAAATTGCTCTTCCTGCGGAAGTGATTGCCAAAAACAACCTTTGCGCCATCCGAATATCACCGGTGCCATTTTGGGACAATTTATGATGGAAATGGCTATGCGTTCACAGAAAAACGCCGCCGGAGAAATTACCGAGGATGTCATGGATGACATGGATCGCAAGACCATGAATTGGCTTGGCGCAACTTTCAGCGGAAAAAATGCCCAATTTGAAATTGATCCGCAGTGGTATCCGGTGGGTGTGGCCGGCAATTTAAGAATTAAGCTTGGAACAGAGCTTGCTCAAGCCGCTGGCGGCAAGTTGCCCGAGGACAACGCCACGCTGATTTATTCAGCCATGGCTGTTTTTATGGCGGAAGTTTACGACACGCTCGCCGTGGTGACGAAAAAGGGGGTGGAACCCTTAGGGGAAGTGCCGGCGCCGGAGATGCTTGCGCTACTTAAACGTTGGACGGAAATGTTGGTGGGCTATGAGCTTCAGTGGCGAGATCCCGCTCAAAAAACAGAAGACTCGGAAAAAGAGAATATAGAAAATAAATAAAATAAATAAGCCGCCTCTTAGAGACGGCTCTGACAGAAGCTTCAAGGCGCTTACCTTGAAGCTTTTTTCATTAGACGTTCCCGATCGCGATCCCATTGTTTTTTGCTTTCATCAGCACGTTTTTCATACTGACGTTTGCCTTTAGCCAGTGCGACAGTCAGCTTCACCCGTCCGCGCGTAAAGTGCATATCCAGAGGAATGAGAGCGTAACCCGCCCGCTCTACCTTACCGATCAATTTATTGATTTCACGGGAATGCATCAATAATTTTCTCAAGCGGGTAGGATCCGGTTTAGTGTGTGTGCTGGCCGTCTTCAGTGGAGTTATGTGGGCGTTTAAGAGAAACAATTCCCCACCGCGGATAATGACATGGGCCTCTTTGATTTGCGCACGCCCCTCACGGATGGATTTAACCTCCCATCCTTCGAGCACGAGGCCTGCTTCGTGCTTTTCTTCTATGTAGTAATCAAAAAGAGCCTTACGGTTGACGATATTGGCCACGGTATTCGTACTTCCTGAATGTTCAAACAGGGACACATTCTACCAAGGCCCTGCATTTTGAGGAAAATCAGAGTGTCATTTGGCTTTACACGAAATGCTGTTGACGCTGGTAACTTGCTTTTTTTAATATTCAAAATGGCGTCTTGGGGACGCGAATTTCGTCAATTTTAGGAAAGAAGAACATCATGGAAAATCAAGCTGAACTCGTTAAAAAGTTCACCGACGTGATGGCAGACTTCACGGCTTATTTTGGCAAACATCTTCCCGATGATGTCCAAGCAAAGCTTGAAGAATTGCGTGCTGAACAAACGACGGATATGGCCAAGATTATTTACGACGCGATGTTTAAAGACATTGCTTTGGCCAAGGAACTCGATCGTCCGATGTGTCAGGACACGGGCGTTATCCAGTACTTTATTGAAGTCGGTGATCGATTCCCGATTTTGGGAAAAATGCAGCAAGCGCTCGCGGAGGCTACGCGCCGGGCAACGGTCCAGGCTCCTCTTCGCCACAACGCGGTTCAAATTTTCGATGAAAAAAATTCCGGCAACAATACCGGTCACCGCATCCCTTGGATTGATTGGGATATCGTACCCGATAGTGATGAGTGCGTGATTTATGCCTACATGGCCGGTGGCGGATGTTCTCTTCCTGGAACGGCTAAAGTTTTGATGCCTGTGGAAGGTTATGAAGGCATTGTGCAATACATCTTCGATACGATGGTCGAGCGCGGCATCAACGCGTGCCCGCCGGTTTTGGTGGGTGTCGGTATTGCCGGCAGCGTTGAAGTGGCTGCTCGTTTATCCAAGAAAGCCTTGATGCGTCCGGTTGGTTCTCATAATCCCAATCCTCGCGGAGCAGAAATGGAACGTTTGCTCGAAGAAGGTCTCAATAAGTTGAATGTCGGACCCGGTGGCCTGACCGGTGTCAAGAGTGTGATGGGTGTCAACATTGAAGATGCCGCCCGTCATCCTTCATGCTTGGCTGTGGGTATTTCGATGGGTTGCTGGGCACACCGCCGCGCCGCCATTAAGCTTCATGCGGATATGAGCTACGAACTCTTGTCTTACAAGGGAGTTAGATTATGAGCAAAAAAGTTCTGACAACACCGATCCAAGACAAGGATTTGGAAGATATCAAAATCGGTGATGTGATTTATTTGACTGGCTACCTTGTGACGGCACGCGATGCCGCTCACACGCGCTTGGTGAAGTTGGGTCGCAAGTTGCCTGTGGATTTGAGAGGTAAGGCGATTTTCCATGCAGGTCCGATCATGGTGCATCGCAAAGATGATCCGACGAAGTTTGATGTCGTCTCCATTGGTCCGACAACCTCAATGCGTATGGAAAAATTCCAAAAGCAGTTCCTAGAGCAAACCGGTACAAAACTCATTGTCGGCAAAGGCGGCATGGGACCGAATACAACAGCCGGCTGCAAAGAAACCAAAGCGTTGCATTGCGTTTTCCCCGGCGGTTGCGCCGTGGTGGCTGCGGAGTGCGTCGAAGAAGTGGAAGACTGCCAATGGCCCGAATTGGGTATGCCTGAAGCCATGTGGGTGATGCGAGTGAAAGAATTCGGACCTCTCGTGGTCTCCATTGATGCGCACGGCAATAACCTTTTTGAACAGAATAAGAAGCACTTTAATGAACTGAAGAATCCGATTGTTGAAGAAATCAACAAGCACGTGAGCTTCATTCAATAACCGTTTTGGTTAAAATGCACCTCGGCTTGGTTTGTTGCCGGCCGAGGTTTTTTTGTTTTTGGAGATTGAGAATGCAAGTAACTGTCGTTCGGCTTGATCGTGATGAGGTTTTTGTAAAAACGCTAGAGCTCCCCGAAGGCACTACTTTGCAGCAAGCCGTTCAAGAGGCCGGTTGGACGGTAGGCAACAACCAGAAATTAGCTCTTTGGAATGTACTGAAAGATCCGCAAACAAAAATTTCAGAAGGCGATAGGATCGAGATTTTGCCTGCTCTGACCGTAGATCCCATGACAGCCAGACGGTTGCGTGAAGAAAAGAATCAAAAACCCGAAAATGTATTAATTCGTGGCCGCAATGGTGGAAAACATCGTCTGCTTTGATTGAAAATATCGCTATTTTAGTTGCGAAAATCTCTAGAAATAAGTTAAAATACATCGTTAATCTTTTTACGCCATTCTCCATGGCGATGCCGAATTTTTTCTACATTTTTCGACTGAGGTTAACATGCGCATTAGACAAAAGGCACTGACTTTTGATGATGTGTTGCTCGTTCCGGCACACTCTGAAGTTCTCCCCCGTGACACCGTTCTGACCACCAAAATCACCCGCGAATTAAGCTTGAACATTCCGATGGTTTCCGCTGCTATGGATACCGTGACGGAATCAGGTTTGGCTATTGCTTTGGCTCAAGAAGGCGGTATCGGTTTTATTCACAAAAATATGAGCCCGAAGCAGCAGGCAGCTGAAGTGGCTCGTGTGAAGCGTCATGAAGCCGGTATGGTGGCCGATCCGATTACGGTTACTCCGGGTATGACAGTCGGTGAAGTGATTCGTTTGAGCCGTGAACGTCACATCTCCGGTTTGCCGGTTGTCGATGACAAGCGTGTCTTGGGTATGGTGACTTCCCGTGACCTTCGCTTTGAAACGCGCATGGATATCCCGGTGTCCCAAATCATGACGCCGGCCGATCGTCTCGTGACAGTTCGCGAAGGCGCCAGCCTCGAAGATGCCAAGCGTTTGATGCATCAACATCGTGTTGAACGTGTTCTCGTGGTCGATAAGGACTTTAACCTCACGGGCTTGATGACGGTAAAAGACATTATCAAGGCCGGTGAACACCCGAATGCTGCCAAAGACTCCCACGGTCGTCTGCTTGTCGGTGCCGCTGTTGGTGTCGGCGCGGGCACGGAAGAACGCATTGAATTGATGCTTGAAGCCGGTGTTGACGTGATTGTGGTTGATACCGCTCACGGTCACTCTCAGGGCGTTTTGGATCGCGTGGCTTGGGTGAAGAAGAATTACCCGCAACTGCAAGTTATCGGTGGCAACATTGCTACCGCTGAAGCTGCCCGCGCATTGGTTGACGCCGGTGCTGACGGTGTCAAGGTTGGTATCGGACCGGGTTCTATTTGTACGACCCGTATTGTGGCCGGTGTTGGCGTCCCGCAAATCACGGCCGTCTCTGACGTTGCTCAAGCTTTGGAAGGCACAGGCGTTCCGTTGATCGCCGACGGTGGCATCCGCTTCTCCGGCGACATCGCCAAGGCTTTGGCCGCCGGCGCTTACGCTGTGATGATGGGTGGTATGTTTGCCGGCACAGATGAAGCTCCGGGTGAAGTCGTTCTCTACCAAGGCCGCTCTTTCAAGAGCTACCGCGGCATGGGCAGCTTGGGCGCTATGACAAAGGGTTCCGCCGACCGCTACTTCCAAGACAACAATTCCGGCAATATCAGCAAGTTTGTTCCGGAAGGTATCGAAGGTATGGTGCCCTACAAGGGACCGCTCTCTCAGATCGTCTACCAGATGATTGGCGGTTTGCGCTCTTCGATGGGCTATTGCGGTTGCCGCACTGTTGAAGAAATGCGTCAACGTGCCGAATTCGTTGAAATTACGGCCGCCGGCTGGCGTGAATCTCACGTCCACGACGTAAGAATTACGAAGGAAGCCCCGAACTACCGTCAGGAACAATAAGTTTCGGTAGCCATTTTTGATGAATAAACAGGCGCGAGTTGAGTTTAATCTGTAAACTTACTCGCGCCTTAATGATTTTTGTTTTTTAATTTTTACGACAAACGACCATGACTCACGATCGTATTCTTATTTTGGACTTCGGTTCTCAAGTGACGCAATTGATTGCCCGTCGCGTGCGCGAAGCTCACGTTTACTGCGAAGTGCATCCCAATGACGTCTCCGAAAGCTTCATTCGCGAATACAATCCGAAAGGCATCATCCTTTCCGGTTCTCATATGAGCGCTTATGAAGAAAGCACGGATCGAATTAGCCAAGCGGTTTTTAACGCGGGTGTGCCTATTTTGGGTATCTGCTACGGCATGCAAACCATGGCTCAGCAATTGGGCGGTAAGGTGGAAAATGTCGGAAAGCGTGAATTTGGCTACGCCGAAGTGAAAAACCACAACAATTCCGAATTGCTCAAAGGCATCGAAGATACAAAGAATGAAGACGGCGAATCCATCATGAAGGTGTGGATGAGCCACGGCGATAAAGTCACGCAGTTGCCCGAAGGCTTTAAAGTGATGTGCTCAACGCCTTCTTGCCCCATCGCCGGTATGTGTGATGAAACCCGTCACTATTATGCGGTTCAATTCCATCCTGAAGTAACTCATACGCTTCAAGGCCGTCAAATCCTCAACCGTTTTGTTCTCGATATTTGTAAGGCAGAGCCTTCCTGGATCATGGGTGACTATGTGAAGGAAGCTGTTGAGCAAATTCGTGCGCAAGTCGGTGATGAAGAAGTTATCTTGGGTCTTTCCGGTGGCGTTGACTCTTCCGTGACCGCTGCGTTGATTCACAAGGCCATCGGCAAGCAATTGACCTGTGTGTTCGTTGATAACGGTTTGTTGCGTAAAAATGAACGCGAACAAGTTCGTGAAACATTTGAAAAGAACATGGGCTTAAAACTCATTGTGGTTGACGCCGTTGACCGTTTTATGGGTGAATTGGCCGGTGTTACCGATCCTGAACAAAAGCGCAAGATTATCGGCCGACTTTTTGTTGAAGTTTTCCAAGAAGAAGCCGCCAAGCTGCCCAACGCCAAGTGGCTTGCACAAGGAACGATTTATCCTGATGTGATTGAATCGGCCGGTGCCAAGACAAAGAAGGCGAAAACAATTAAGAGCCACCACAATGTTGGCGGCTTGCCGGATACGTTACATCTGAAGTTGCTTGAACCGTTGCGCGGTCTATTTAAGGATGAAGTCCGCGAATTGGGTGTTGCTTTAGGTTTGCCGGCTGAAATGGTTTATCGTCACCCCTTCCCGGGACCGGGTTTGGGTGTCCGCATTTTGGGTGAAGTCAAGAAGGAATATGCCGATCTGTTGCGTGAAGCCGATGCGATTTTCATTGAAGAACTTCGTAATGCCGGTCTTTATGACAAGGTCAGTCAAGCCTTTGTGGTATTCCTTCCTGTCAAGAGTGTGGGTGTAATGGGCGACGGTCGTACTTACGAATGGGTTGTCAGCTTACGCTCTGTTGAAACGAGCGACTTCATGACGGCCCGTTGGTCTCATTTGCCCTATGAGTTATTGGGTAAGGTTTCCAATCGTATCATCAATGAAGTACGCGGTATTAACCGTGTTTGTTACGATATTAGCGGTAAGCCGCCTGCCACGATTGAATGGGAATAATTCAAGCACCTGAACTAGCTTGAAAAGAGCAGAAAAGGATTGAAGTCAACTACTTGATTTTCAATCCTTTTTTGTATAAATACAACAGAAACAGCATGCAATATCTAGCAACCTCTAGCAATGAAAAATCGAGGTATCTAAAAAGGTTTAATAGTGATGTTATTGAGAAGTGTTTAGCGCATGAGCAAAAAGGTGTTCGGGGGTTCACTTAGATAAAGATACCACATCAATCCCACGCTGACTTTTGCTCAACCGATACAGCCGGAGGGCTGGATAACAAGAAAAGGCGGTATGCGCCCCGTGGAGGGGTAGCGTACCGCCTTTTCTTGTGGGGGTTTCCAAAGGGGGCAACGCCCCCATTTGGCACACGACTTTGCGAAGCAAAGTGTAGTGTGTTATACGCTCTGTCGGCGTTGCCGTGAAAATGCCGTTGCCGCCGGGGAGGGCAAGGGCATTTGAAGCGGCAGGAAAACAGGGCTGTGCTTGCGTGGCGTAGAGCCGTAAGCACAGGTCTGGTTTCAACAGCAGACTGGGCGTATATGAAAGTCCCCGTCCCTCGTCCTACGCTCCGACTTGTGGACAAAGTGTCCCGAAGTTGTGGCTACACTCCCGGAAAAGTAACAGGACAGCGGGCAACCGTCAAGGCTGAAATGAACGGGCTTACACCCGGCCTTGACCGCCACACCCGCCGTCCCGCTGAATGGGTGAACAAGGCGACCAATCCCTCAAAGTGCTTGGCCGCTCTCTTTCTGATTTTGGAGTGTTTCTTTTCTCATAATTGAAATGGGCGGGAAGCCATTTTAGGGCTTTCCCGCCTTGATTGCCCATCAGCAAAGCCAGACGGGACGGTCAACGGCGGCGCATGAAATGCGCCGTTCATCTTGACCGTTGACTGGCTTTGCTATTTCTCTGATAAATGAAATTTCGATTTTTAGAAATCGTTTAAGATAGCAATGCGGCTCCACTTGAAATTTTTTCTTTTACTGCAAAAACAGCCTCTTGGATAGAATAGGTTGTCGTTTCTATAACATTCGATTCATATATCCCCAAATTACAAAATTGCTCCCACATTGTTTCTACTAATTCAACATTTGTTTTTCTGTCTAATTTTGAACGTTCCACAGCTCGTTTCATAGTTTCTTCTTTACTGGCTCTTAAAACAATATAGTGTACTTCATAATCTTCTCGAACAAGGGCTCTCCATGGTTCTAAAAACCACGGCCCGACAATTCCATCTACAATTACATCATATCCGCCGCGGGCATAGCGCTTTGCAGCTTCTAAAAAGGCTTCAATGACAACTAAATTTTGTTCGTTAGACTCTGGTAAATGCGGCGGTATTGCTCCTTTGCTTAAATAATGAAAAAAGTCGTCTGTGTGCATATGCACAGATTTATCCATGTTCGATTCTTTTGCGACAATCGACGCAGTTGTTGTCTTTCCTGTTCCCGGCGAACCTGTAATCACAATAATTCTTCCTTGATTCATCTACATTCTCCCTCGCAATTCAGATTTACCGCTCTCTTTCTGATTTTGGAGCGTTTCTTCTCTCAAGATTGAAATGGGCGGGAAGCCATTTTAGGGCTTTCCCGCCTTGATTGCCCATCAGCAAAGACGGGCGGGACTGTCAACGGCGGCGCATTTATGCGCCGTTCATCTTGACCGTTGATTGGCCCCGCTAACTTTACTACTCTGTTCTAAGTAATTCCTCAATTTGTTTTTTCATATATTCTCAGTAGTGTCCAAATCGGACTTTAAAAGTACGGTCAAGATCTGTTCGCCTACACTAGGGAAATAACGGACAGAAAAA
>OOAG01000762.1_pt1 | contig 27145 bp, 35 predicted proteins | sample 1671461 | NCBI WGS metagenome assembly OOAG01 (sample SAMN06348159, study PRJEB24527) | human gut metagenome | biome: human gut; feature: ankylosing spondylitis patient; material: feces | host: Homo sapiens | place: China | collected 2015-10 | reverse complement strand
TTTCCTTTTGTACTCATATGTGTACCGCATAATAATACCCCCTCTACTGGGTGTCCAGTAAAGGGGGTACATATCATTCCCGTTCCTGTGTTTTTTATTTGACGCTTACGTTATATGGAAGTGAAAAGTTGGAAGTCTAACACTAGTTTTTAATATCAACCGCAACATCGGTAGATACCGTAATTGTTGGAAAAGAAAATGTTTTGTACGAGTAGCGGGCATTTGATCCGGGTACTGGAGCGGTGGAAGAACTAACTTTAAAAAAATAAGTGTCCCCAACTATCAAGTTGGAGAACCATACCCCTGAACCTATGGGAACATCCTTCGCATAGAGATACACAGGGATACCACCACTACTAGCTGTTCCGTGATAGAGCTGCACATTGTAGCTTTCAGTGGCGGGGGCAGAGAGAATAGAGAATGCTACGTTGGCTTCGTTTGCTACGAATTCTCCGCAACTGTTTCCGTTAGAGCCTTCAGGATTCGTGTGCGGAAGCATAATTCTTCCTACATGTTCAGTTTGAGCGGAAATTGCATCAAACTCAGTTGCAGTAATGACAATTGGAGATATAGCACTCTCCATAGCATCGGTAGCAATTGCATGGGCTGAGACTGATATAGTCATACTAATAGCAAGCAAGCAAACAAATAATTGTTTTATATTTTTCAAAAAGCATCCCTCCGTTCAATTTGTAAAGGAGTTTATTCAATTACGTTAGAAATAGTCTACCTTTCACAACCGCGCACTTCGGTTGTGAAAGGTAGATTTGATACACTACAAGATATTTTAGTAATTCCTGAGCATAACATGAAAGTTATACAGGGGTAATCTCAAATTAGGGATATGTTTTGCGTGTCCACGAGGCATTTGAGCCGGAAGAGGGTGCAGTCGATGAGCTAACTTTAAAGAAATAAGTCTTACCGATCTCTAGCCCCGAGAATGAAGCCCCTGCTCCTATATTAACCGATTCAAACAAATAAACTTGGGAGCCGCCATCTTTGATTGTCCCAAGATAAAGTTGAACATTATAATTTGTGCAACCGGGAGCGCTGTCAATGGTAAAGGATACATTACTCTCATCGGCAACGAATTCGGAGCAGGCGACACCATTAGTCCCGCTCGAGTTCGACCGCGGGAGCATCACCCTTCCTGTTGCTGTAGAACGAGGAGCTATGGAGTTAAATTCTTGTGCTGAAATTAACCGGTACACATTGGGTTCCGATGGAAGATCGGCAGCCATTGCGCTGGGGAGCAAGGTTATTGCCATACAGGCTGCGCAGAGGACACTCAGGAACTTCTTAACTTTTTTCATGTTGATATCTCCTTTGTTTTTGTAGGGAATGATTCCCCTTGGACGAAAGGTACAGGAATGTTTGCTATTTCGGCGGTTGCGTTGCTATGGATTTGCTGGTGGTTCCTACCTGCAAGTAAATAGAAAAGTTGGGGACCGCCGAATCGCTAACCCATCGGACTCACCTCCAATCGACCGCAATTTACTTGGGACTAATTGCAGTAACCGAAACTGATTCTTGAGCTTTTCCATTTACAGAATAGGATAAGACCAGCTTGTACTCCATGCCACTCTTTACAGTACAACTTTTAGAAATAATGACTCGGCCATTTCCCGAACCACTCCAAGAGGTTACACAGGTACTTCCTTGATAGAGTGTCAATGTGGCTGAGACTTTATCACTGGGATTCGTGCTTTTGCAGTCCGCCATGCAGGTGGCAGTGTTTTCGTTAAACGTTAGATATGGACTGGCTGTGATGACTCGCATCTCGGCTGCTTGTGCTGACAAAGAGAGCATCATAATGAGCAATAGCACCGCAGAAACCATATGTTTCTTCATAAAAATCACCTCCCTCAACATTTTTGACAAGAACGCTTTTGGGGATTCCTATCAAGTAAATGCAGCAGGAGGTGATTTCCTCACAAAAATTTTTGAAAATATGAAATTATTATTTAAGCAATTGCCTAACACTTTCGGCCATATTTAGCAACGATTCTCGGTCTGCGAAACCGTCAATCGTAAATTGAAGGTTCTGGTTCTCATCAACCCAAGTAATTGCGCTTCCTTGGTTAGAATCCTGTGCTATAAATAGCTGTCCTGCATGTCCATTTACTATAATATCGGATACATCCATGTTAGTCGTTACAAAATCATGGGCACCCCCTTGCTGGATGAAGTTATAATCCAGATATAGCGGAAGTCCCTCCTCGTTTTGATAAATTACGCTTACATAGCTGGAAAAGGTAAAACGATCAATTTCCTGATAACCCTCGGGCAAATTTGAAATTTCGTATTGCGGCATTTCTTCGGGAATTACTTCTCCTGAGTAGCGGTAGACAATGTGCGTTTCATACCATTCTCTAACCCACTGAATCACCCTAGCCCGAGCATTGGGACTGGTGACCATCAGCGTGCCAAAGGACAGAGAGATTACAAGGACAACGGTAGCAACCGTTTGAAGTACTTTTTTCCACAAGGGACGAGTCTTTTTATGATACCATGCAAAGGGATCTCTAAGCATCACTTTCATCTGATGTTGAAATTCCTTTGTAGTACTCATAGTTGGACTCTCATTTAAAGCATCAGACCACTCCATACGCAGTGCATCTATAAGAACTTTGCGCATCAATTTATCCAAATTTTCATCCGTCATAGATGTAGTCCCTCCTTTATAGCGAGTTCACGAAGCAAAGTCCTCCCCCGATTAACGCGGGTGCTAACTGCCGTTTCGCTGATACCGAGATGTTGTGCAATTTCATGGTCTGTGTACTGCAACAAAAACTTCATTTCCAATGTAACCCGATATGTTTCAGGCAGTCGTGTAAAGAGCGCCACAATCTCTTGATAATTCATATCGTGATTCCAGACTTCTGTGGTTGCATCCCAGTTTTCTAAGGGAACGGTTTTTCGCCTCTTTCGGAGAATCATCAGCGCTTCGTTCTTCGTAATGGAAATGAGCCAAAAGAGCAATTCCTCGCAGGGAATTTCAGAAACCTTGTGAAAATGTTTGATTACCTGTATCCACGCATTCTGCACAGCATCCTCCGCATCATTATGTTCCGATAGAATCCGCAGGGCAACCTTCTCCATTTGGACATGGTACTCCTGATAAATAGCCGTGAATGTTTGACGGTCACCTTCATTATCTATAAGTGTGAGTAGATAAATCAGCATCTGTCCCCCTCCTCCCTGTGACACTTATCTGTAAAAATCAAGATTCCTTCAGCCACTTGGTAAACTCCTGCAAGCTACTCCCTCCGGCATCACACTTCGTTTTTTCTTCTCTGGCTTTTTTACTCCAAGCATAGAAAGCATACTTCTCGATTTTTCCCGCCTTAATCCAGCCAAAGCGTTTTTTGTATTCTCGGCGGTAGACCTTGAACACCTCATCATCTTTCCGCTTTTCTGTCCCCAGACATTGGTCGCGCCCATATCCTTACACGTGCGGCCTTTATCATCAGTAGGGCGGTCACAGTATTCTGTGTTGATACGCCCGGAAACAGCAAAGTACCGTCCGCAGTTTTTGCAAAGGCGAATCGGCTGCTTACGCTTCACGAACTCACGGACAAAGTAGTCTATGATATCGTAAATATCCTTGGGATACAGCACCTCGGTAAAGGTTTTGGGGCCAATGATCTCAAAGCTCATGGCCTGGGGCTGAAACTGAAAGGTGTTCAACTGGTCACCACCGCGATTATTATAGTACTGCACCATCTTTTGCTGCACCGACTCCTTTGGACTTAAATCCAGATCCAACACCTGCGCAAAGAGCGCCTTCATCTGCTTCTGCATGGTGTGAATGTTCGCTGGAGTATGGGGCAGCTTTTTTCTTGGTAGCAAGACCACAATATCCTTGTAGCCCTGTGCCTTGGCTTTTTCCAAACGCTCCCACCAGTCAAGGCGCAGCAGTTCAAAATAGATGTGCTTTTTTGCTACGGTGTTCAGCGCAGACAACACGTTGTCGGAATACTGCTGCTCCTTGGTTTCATACAGCTTCACAATCGACTTGCCCATGCCCTCGAACAAATCCGCGAATGACCAGATATCTAAATAGAGCAGTTTCATCAGACTTTCCGCAAAAGGAAAGTCTTTTTTCCTTGTCTGCCCATTTCCATACTCAAAATGTTCTTTACCGTCTACAATCCAGACCTTGTATGTGTAAGCCATCCTTTGTTACCTCATAGTCTCATCAGACTCGTCCTACTTATAATCATACATTAGTCTTGATAGGGTTACAAGACTTTGTCATGATATGCGCACGGACTAATATTATAGAGGTATATGAGCAGAAGTGCCACACCCTGCTTTATGCGAACATTACTTAAGAAATGGGCGGAGGCATGGATCATGCCCCCGCCCGGATGCTATTCGCTGTAATAGTTGGGCCGCGCAATCGACACAAACCCACTCTTTTCGGTAATGACCACATTATCCTGGCTGAACGCGCAGTGGACAATGAGTAGCTCTCCGTTCTCATCCCTGCCGCCCACGATACCCACATGCTCGTCGCCTGGGTAGAAGACCAGATCCCCAGGAAGGGCCTCGTCCCAGGAGATTTCCGTACAGTAATTGTGCTGCATGGTGGCCCCACCCCCGTGGCCTATGATGTACTCCCCGCCTGTCACATTGTAGAATACCCAATCGACAAATCCACTGCAATCCATCCCGTAGGGCCGGTAGGTTCCGGTGGTGGAGCTGCCCGCCGCCGTGACCTTCTGAATGGTTCCCCATCGCTCATCCCAGCCAAAAACCAGGGATTTGCCGCCCCAAAAGTAGTTCACCTTGCCCACCAGGGAGCAGGCGGTCTCCACCACAGCCCGCCGCTCTGGGGACAGCTCCTCCGGGAGCGCGGCCAGCAGGGCCTTGGCGTCCGGGTCGGAGATCGTCAAGTCGCCCGCCAGTGCGGCCAGGAGATCCCGGTTTTCCAGAAGCTCGTCCAGCGCCTCATTTTGGTCATCAGTGAATTGATAGAACACCCGCATATCGTCCGGCGTCCTGGGGGTGATGGTGATGTGCAGGATGGACTCCGTCCATCCTCCGTCCTCTCTGGTTCCTGTGTGTTCTATGGTCTCTACTTGGGTGGTGATCTTTGTCATATCCCAGAACACCGTCCGCAGGCGGTCCACCCGCTCCGGGTCCAGTACCGCCACATCCACGCCATCCGCCGCTCCGGCTGTCCGGGCGGCAAACACGGCCAATACTTCCGGCCAGCCGGGAGGCTGGCCATGCACCTCCACGCCGTCGTATACCCCGCCGGACTGCAGCTCCTCCAGCCGGTCTGCCAGCTCACGGTTGAGCTGGGCCACGGCTGCAGATGGAGAGACGGCGTCCGGGGCGTTCCCGCCGTCCGCGAAAAAGATGCCGAAGGGCGAGACGATCAAGATTCCGACCAGGCACACCACGACTACGAGCGCAAGAACGACCCCGCCGCCCGCCGCGAGGGCGGAGAGCAACGCCTGAGCGGCGGCAATGACGGCCTTGGCCGCTGCCACGGCGGATCTGGCTGCTGCTTTGGCAGTTACAGCCGCTGTCTGGGCCGTGGCGCGGACAGCCTGGGCGGTGTGCCGGGTGAGGTCTGCGGCGGCCCGCATGGTTCCGGGGGCGGCTCTTGCCGTCCGCTCCGCCGTTTTAGCCGCCTGACCCGCCGTCTTGATGGTCCGCCTGGAGGTGTGCTCCGCGGTCTTTACCGCGCCGCGCGGAGGGCGTGGATCTCCCTTTGATACGGACAGGCCCTTTCCTGGAACGGTATGTCCTTGAGATATCCGACGCGCAGGCGCTCCTGATGTGTAGGATGGGCCCGGTGAAGCGTAGCTGCTCCTCCCAGCTTTCCCGCCAGCATTCTGGGTCGAAGCAGGACCGCCGCCGCTCCGGGGCACGGATACGGATTCTGGCCGGTGTCGCTGCGGTGCCCGATCCCTGGCCGCGATCCGGCCCTGTTCCCGCACAGCCACCTGCCCAGCTTGGGAGGGCGGTTCAGTGGGAGGGGCGGATTCCCCTTGGAGATAGGTTCCCTTCGTTTTGACGGCAGGCTTGGAGGCCGTCTGTGCGGGCTGTCCTTGCGCCGGAGTGGCCGAAGAGGGCCTGACTGCCTCCCGTGTCTTGATTCGTGGCCGCTGTTCGGCAGAGAGGTGCGCTGGGGTGTCCTCTGCCGGGGCAGGCGGCTCATTTGGGGCAACGTCGACGGAGGACCCGCCGCGCTTCTTTTTACCTTTTCCAAGCAGCCGTTCCACACGGTGCTCCGCCTGGCGCACTCCACTGGCCGCGGCATCCTCAATCTGGTCGCCGCCATAGCGGTCTGCCTGGCCGCCCTGGGCGGTATCCCGGAGCTGCCCCCTCAGCCGCTCGACGCCGTCCTCCAGCCCGCGCCGGGCCAGCTCCTTGGGCGCCGCCTGTATCTTCTCCTTGAGCTGCTTCTGTACCGTGGGTTTTTCTTTTATCGTTTCAATGGAGTATCACCTCCCGCGAAGAGGGGGCAGGGCCCAGGAGGGCCCCGCCCCTTCTACATTATACCGCCGCATCTGCTTCGGAGGGCTTCGTACTCATGAGCCGGTAGAGGTTATTCTTGGGGAAATGGTCCATAAAGGGCACGATGGCGCTGCCGCACTTGATGAGCCCCCGGCCAAAGTCCACATTGGTGATGTAGGAAAGCTGGTTGTCCGAGATATTGAGCAGGCGGGCCAGCTCTGCCCGGTCTGTGCTCGCCTGGTTGAGCATGACCAGGAATTCGCTGTTGGCCAGCATGGTGCGGGCCGTATGGGACTGGAGCAGGTCGTCCACATTCTGGGTCAGGCCGGTGCAGCAGGCCCCGTACTTCCGTACCCGCTTCCAGAGGGTGAAGAGGAAGTTGGCGCTGTACTCATGCTGGAACAGCAAATAGATCTCATCAATATAGACCCAGGTGCTCCTGCCCAGCCTGCGGTTGCGGATGATGCGGTTGAACACGCTGTCCAGCACCACCAGCATCCCCACGGGGAGGAGCTGCTTGCCCAGATCCCGGATGTCATAGCAGAGGATGCGGGAATTGGTGTCCACATTGGTGGGCTTGGCGAAGGTGTTCAGGCTGCCCTCGGTGAACAGCTCAATGGCCAGGGCCACGTCGCGGGCCTCCGGCTCCGGCTGTCGGAGCAGCTCCGCGTGGAAGTCCCGCAGGGTGGGGACGCTGCCCTGGTACCCGCCCCGGATGTAGCCGTGGTAGCACTGGGCCGTGCAGCGGTCGATAATGGACTTCTCCTTGGCGGAGAGCTGGCGGCTGCCCATGAGCTGCTCACACAGAGAGAGCAGGAACTCGGACTTGAGCACCACCGGGTTCTCCCCGTCGCCATAGCCCTGCTCCATGTCCATGGCGTTGATGTGGTTGGGCGAGGTGGCGGAGATATTGACCACCTCGCCGCCCAGCCCTTCAATGATGGGCCGGTACTCCGATTCCGGGTCGATACAAATAATATCGTCGTCGGTGGACAAGGCCAGCGCCGCCAGCTCCCGCTTGGCGGTGAAGGACTTGCCGGAGCCGGAGACGCCCAGGACGAACCCGTTGCCGTTGAGCAGCTCCTTCCGGTTGGCCAGGATGAGGTTCCGGCTGATGACATTCTGACCGTAGTACACGCCGCCCTGGTGGCGGATCTCCTGGGCCTTGAAGGGCATGAGCACGGCCAGGGCCTCGGTGGTGAGGGTGCGCAGGGCGCTGATCCGCCGCAGGCCCAGGGGCAGGGCGGTGACGAGGCCGTCCGCCTGCTGCCAGCTCAGAGGGGCGAGCTGGCACAGATGCTTCCGGGCGATGGACTGGAGGGCCTCCGTGTCGCTGTCCAGCTCCTTCTTACTGTCCGCCAGATGCACCAGAGTCACCACCGCGAACAGCATCCGCTGGTCGCGGGTGGTCAGGTCGTCCAGCATCTCGCGGGTCTCCTTCCGCTGCTGCTCCAGGTCATAGGGGACAATGGCGGAGAAGTTGTTGTTGCTGTTCTGCCGGCGCTGCCAGTTGGTCACATTGGTCTCCACCCCCAGCAGGCGGTTCTGCAGCTCCCGCACGGCCTCGTCGGTTGGGACGGGGATGATGTCGATGGACAGCATCAGGTTCCGGTTCAGGCCGGTCAGCTCGTTGATCATGGAGTCCTTGATGTAGCTGGCGTACTCCTTGAGGAACAGCACCCGGCCATACTTGTTCCCCATGACGAAGTGGTCCTTCTTGAATTCCAGGCTGTCCGGGCAGATGGTGTCCTTGAAGGAGTGGCCGCAGCGCATACACTCCCGCAGATCCAGGTGGTACTCCGTCTCCTCCCCGGCGCGGTAGAAGTCGTGGAGCACCCGCAGGCGCTCCACTGCGTCCAGTTCCTCGCTGTGGGAGTCCAGATGGTTCAGCCGGGAGGTCACATCGTGTACCACCCGGTCAAAGAATGTGCGGGCCTCCTCCACGCTCTTGCGGTGGACGGACAGGGTGATATACCGCTCCTGGGCCACGCTGTTGGAGGAGTCGGTGACCTTGTCCATGAGCATGGCGTTGTACTCGGCCCGGTAGCCGTCCAGCGCGTCATCCTGCCGGGGCAACAGGATCTCCCGTTCAAAGTCCTCCCGGTTGACCCGCTTGTTGTTGATGGTGATCTTGGTGGTGGACCCGGCATCCAGCGCGTTGAGCAGCTCGGAGTAGTCCAGGAACATGGCCGTCTTGTCCTCTTTGGATGCGATGGCGTAGTTGATGTCGCTGAACCGCAGGGTCTTGGAGAATTTGCTTCCGAATTGAAAAATCCCATCCGGCCAGAGGCGGCGGATGGGGATGGCGTCCTGTACGGATTTCGGTACCTCAAATGTCTCTTTATCCTGCTTTAACGTGGTCAGCAGGGTTTTAATCAAGCTTGACAGCCTCCTTCAGCGTTGAATTATCCAGGGCTTTGGCATACAGGTGGTCCGATTTGAACACGAGCCGTTTCGGATAGAGCAGCTCGGAGCGGATCACGGCCAGGATAAACTGTTCAAAGGTCATGCTGTTATACTGAAAAAAGCCGCCCAGGGCAAAGGGAAAGGCGGCCAGGATACACACCCAGCCCACCTCGCTGCCCAGCACTGGGCGTAGGCCGAAGTAGATCCCCACGGCCACGGCGACAGCCAGCAGGGCGAAAATAAACTGCCGCAGGGTGAGGCCAAAAAATAAGCTCTCCTGATAGTCCCGTACTTCCTTGTTGATGCGTACCTCCAGTGAACTCACCTCCGGTTTTAAGAATTGGCAGACAGACGGTTGCAAAAGCTGTCTGTCTATGCTAATATGCCACAAACAAAAAAGGGAGGTTGTGGCGATGGTGGTTTTGATGCTTGGGGCGGGGCTGTGCCTCCTGCCCTTACTGCTGAGTCTGGCGATCCGGCTCCGGCTGGGAATCCCGCTTGTGTATGTGCTGCTGATGCTCACCGTGTTCCACGGCTGGTATCAGGCCCACACGGCGCTTGCGGACGGCATCCTTCTCCTCCTGGTCGGCGCAGCCGCCCTCTCTTGGGTGGTGACGCTGGTGCGGAAGGCGGCTGAAGTTCTGGGGGATGCACTGGCTGAGCACGCCGCAGCGAAGCGGCTTGTCCAGCGTGTACGGCAGGCCAGGGCGGCGGGGACATCCATAGTGGATACGGAGGAACTGTAATGTTTACAGGCCCATCAGCTCCCGGATGAGCCGGTCGCTCATCTTGATGGCCCCCACCAGCACCAGCATATTGAAAATCAGTTCGCCAACATAGTTCCACACAATGGTGGCTGGAGCGAGAGAGCTGTCCGCTATGGCGGGCGGGGTCGAGGCGAAGGCGGAGAAAATCACACAGGCCAATACAATCACACAGCCCTCCAGGCAGATGGCGGTGTAGCTTTTCAAAAAGGCCACGCCGATGCTGCTGGAGGGCTGTCCTGCAAAGCTGGCCAGCGGTACAGGTGCGATAGCCGTCGCAATATAGAGTTTGAAAAAACGGCTGTAGACGGTCAGAATCATGACCAGGGCCAGCACCCAGATAAACAGGGAGCCCAGCAGAGTGATGGCCCACAGGGGGATGCTCTCGATCAACCCCACGCTCTCAATGATGGCCACCATCTCGTCCGGCAGTGTGGTGGCGCTTAGATCCGCCAGGCCAGACGAGTCCATGATGGTGGAGATCATGCCTTGGGCAACACGGAACAGGGCGGTCATGAGCTCCATCCCATACATTACCGCGGCTTGGGCCAGAATAAAACGGACAAAGCATTTGAAGGCCATTTCCGGCTTCTTCAGCTCGGTAAAGCTGCCGCAGGTCTTGACCACGCCCATCACAAAAAACAGCACCAGGAGGGCGTAGCCGATGGCCTGGAGTGCGCCGTTGATATTGACGATCACATTCCAGACCCCGCCGCCCTTGAACTCCTCCGGTGTGGTGCTGATGAGCTGCCAGATCTCCGTGAGCTTGCCGTTCCAGGTCTCCAGAGCGGAATTTAAGTTGTCGACGATCCAGTTTCCACTGCCGATTTTGATCACCTCGATTCACTCTAAATTTCATTTGATATTTGCTCATAATTTTGCTATACTATTCCTATAAGGAGGTGGCTGTCATGCCGACCATTCGTCCGATTTCCGACCTGCGCAACAATGCCAACGAGATATCTGATTTTTGCCGCCAGACCCATGAGCCGGTCTATATCACCCGCAACGGCAGCGGCGACATGGTAGTCCTCAGTATGGAGGAGTATGAGCGGCAGCAGGCGCTCATCGACCTTTACGGAAAGCTGGCCGTGGCGGAGCAGGAGATCTCCGCCGGCGCGGAGGGGGAAGATTTCCTTGCAGTGGCCCGTCAGCTGAGGGAGCGCGTCCATGGAAAAGTATGAGGTAAAAATCTTTTCCACCGCAAAGCAGGATCTTCTGGAGATCATCGACTATCTGAACACGCTCTCCCCAGAGACCGCTCTGCGGTACTATGACAAGCTGACGGAGGAGATCGGCGGCCTGTCTCATATGCCGGAACGGTGTCCGCGCCCCCGTGATCTGGCCCTGGCCGCCAAAGGATACCGCTATCTCATCGTGGAGAATTATCTGGTCTTTTATACCATCTCAGGACAAACGGTGCAGATCCAGCGCATCCTCTATGGGCGGCGGAACTATCAAAACATTTTGTGAAGATGAGTGGCCGGGAACGCATTTGCGTTCCCGGCCGCTTGTTATCCCCCGGTGATGAGAGTGAGGATCTCCTTCGTAAAAGTTATTACAATGCCGCCCGCGATGGTGAGGATACCGTTGGAGCGCTGGGAGGGGTCGTGGGACTGGAGGGAGAGGCCCACCTGGAGGATGCCGTAACCCAGCAGGATGAGGCCCACGGCCCGGATGAGGGAAAAGATGAAGTCGGACAGGCTGGTGACCACGGACAGAGGGTCATCCGCCGCAAAGGCGGGGACGACGGCGAAGGGCAGGGTCAGGACGAGGCAGGCAAACAGGGCGTAAAGCCGCTTTGCCCGCCACTGGAGGTTGCGGTTGAGATCATGTTTCATGCAGCATTCTCCTCACTTTCATTGAGTTCTTCAGCGGAAAATGCCTGAAAAAGAGGAGTTCCTGTAAACGCTGGCGCTTGTTTCCCTTTATGAATATAGGGCGGCCCGCCGCCGTCCACGGTGTGGCGGATGGCCGGATGCTGGGTGAGCTCGTACTTCAGATCCATGACCGGCCTGGCGCCGCGGATGAACAGGATGGCATACCGGTTGTCCAGGCCGCGCACTTCATCCGGGGTGAGCAGCTCCCGGCCGCTCATCTGGAAATTGGTGGAGTAGGAACCGGAGCGGCCTTTCGTCTGGCCGTGGGTCCTCGTGTCAATGGTGGCCTTGCCCAGCGCCTCGGAGATGTACTTGTGGGTGCTGGCCTCGTTGCCGCCCAGGTAGAGGATGGTGTCCGAGTTGCCAGGAATGGTCTCCCAGCTGTCCTTGTACAGCTCCTTGATCTGAGCCATGTTCTGGATGATGGTGCTGGCGGAAATGTTGCGGGAGCGCATGGTGGCCAGCTCACGGGTAAAGCCGGGCAGGGGCATCGCGGCGAACTCGTCCAGCACAAAGTGGACATGGCGGGACAGGGCCCCATGGTGGATCTGGTCCGCGCTGTAGTAGAGGGCCTGGAACGCCTGGGCGTAGAGCAGGGATACCAGAAAATTAAAGCTGGTATCGTTATCCGGGATAACGGCATACAGGGCGCATTTCTTCTCGCCCAGGGTGTAGAGATCCATGTCGTCGTGGTCGGTGATGGCCTTGATCTGGGGCAGGTTGAAGGGGGCCAGCCGGACGGCGGTGGACACGAGGATGGACTTGGAGGTCTTGCCCGCGGCCATCTTAAAGACCTTGTATTGCCGCACCGCTACGCTGTCCGGTCGATCCTGTTCTATGGCCTGGAAGAGCAGGTCCAGGGGCGAGATGTACTCTTCGTCCTCCTCCTTCACCTCGGCGTATTCCAGTACCCGCATGACCATGGAGAAATTCTGTTCATACTCCGGGGCCTCCTGGAACAGCATGAGGATGATGGCCTGGAGGAGCGCCGTCTCGGCCTTGGTCCAGAATGGGTCGGACTCATGACTGCCTTTCGGGGTGGTGGCCTGGATGAGATTGTTCACCAGCTTGAGAGCGTCCTTCTCGTCCCGCAGATAGCGGAAGGGGTTGTAGCCGTCGCTCTGCTCCAGGTTGACCAGATTGAGCACCCGGATCTCGTACCCGTTCTGCTTCAGCCAGCCGCCAGTGGCGGTGAGCACCTCCTGCTTCGGGTCAGTGACCACATAGTTGGTATTGGCCTCCAGGATGTTGGGTTTCACGTAGCTCCGGGTCTTGGCCGCGCCGCTGCCGCCGATAACCAGCACATTCAGGGATCGGCGGTGCTTGTGGGTATCCAGCCCCAGGCGGACATTGCGGGTCAGGATCTTGTTCTCCTTCTGGGCGAACATGGCGTTGACCTGCCGGGGCGAGGCCCAGGCGGCAGAGCCGTGTTCCGCGCCCTCCCGCATCCGGCCCTGCTCCGCGCTCAACAACGCGAGGGCCATGATGTAGGCGCCGGTACAGGCCAGAATGGAGAGGAGACTCTTGTCCGTCCACCGCACCTCCAGGGGATTCTGGAGTGCCGCGGTCAGGCTGGCGATCAGGGCCGGCAGTCCGCCAGCCGGGCCCTGGCTGCTTTCCAGTGATTGGGCGATGAGCAGCGCCGCCCATACCACGGGGATGTAAAAGAGCAGGCAGACAAGAAGCCTGTTTGCTTGGGATGGCTGTTTCAGTGGCGTTCACCTCCGGGAAAACGCAAAAAATCCGGGGTGCGCCGTTCATAGGCCGGCGCACCCCGGAGGAGTGGAATGCCTGTTTTAAACACGCCATTATCTCGTCTTGGGCCTGGATTTTGTTTTCTCTTTGGCCGGGACGGAGCTCCGCTCCAACTGCGCCCGGTAAGCCCTGAGCCGTCCCTCCACTGAGGGGCGTTCAGTCATAGTTCCTTGGCCTTGGGGGGTAGAGGAGCTGGTTCTTGTATCGCGCGAGCCGCGTCCCGACCGAGACTCTTTTTTTGGCGGATCTGCCTGATGTGGGGCCGTCTGGCCGCTCTGGCGGCCCTGTGTGGGCGTCTGCGGGTCCTGCCGTGCCGTGGGGGTCTTGGGGTGCCTCTGGCGCTCCTGCGGGCCCTTTTCGGGGCTGGTACGCTCCTTCGTCCGCTCCCTCTCTGGGGTGGGTGCTTCCGGCTGCCGGTCCGGTTCCTGGTACAGCATACGCTGGAAGATCTGGTTGGCCCGATCCAGTTCGGTCACCGGCAGGATCACGTCGATCAGCTTCCCCCAGCCATCCCGATCCCTGACGGTGGCGAACAACAGCTTCTGCTTTCTCGCCCGGTGCTGAAATTCCTTGTACTGCTCCGGGGTCATGGAGAACTGCCGGAGATCCCGTGTCTCCCGCAGCATCTTCCCCAGGTTGACTTTCCCGGAGAGCTTCTTATGGTTCCGGGCAAGGGCCAGGGTAAGGGCCAGCAGGTTCTTCAGGGCCGAGCCGGACAGCCGAATGACCACCTCCGTCCCGGACAGCAGCATACGCACCATTTGGTCGGCCGCCTCACCGCCTCCTATGTTCATTGGTTCTCACCTCGCTTTCACGCGCTTCTGCTTTGTCGATTTCCTGCTCCATCCGGGGCAGGCTGTTTTGGGTCTTCCGGCACAGGGCCAACTTCCTCCGCTCCGCCCGGATCTGCCGGTTGAGCTCTGCCAGCCGATCATAGAGCTCCGCCTTTTCCTGAATCAGCCCTTCTCTGGGGACGCCGCACTGCTCCAGGGCGGCCACAGCGTCCATGTACTGGGCAAACTCCGTCTCCATGCCGGACAGTCCGGCCTCATAGAGCTCTTTGACAGGGGCCAGGGCCTCCGCATCCGCCAAAGCGGTGTAAAGCGCCCGGCGCCGCTTCCTCCGCACATTGAGGACGGTGCGCTGCTTCATCAGGTTGGCCAGCGTCTCCTCTGTGCGGGCGGTGAAGGCCGCCATGTCCGTCCGGGTCGTGATGCCGTTGTCCCGGAGGAAGGCAAACTGTTCCCGGTACTGCTCAAAGCGCATGACCTCCTGCCAGAGCTGGGGCGTCATGCGGGGTGGGTACTGCCGCTTGCCGATCTTCCCCAGTAGATAGAGATAGTGGACATACAGGGCCAAAAAGCCGGTGTACCTGGGGTACTTCTGGTAGGGGCGGTACTGCGGCCGGAGCTGGACGGCAGGCCGCCGTCCAGCCTCAATGGCAGCCAGATTTCCTTGGATGGCGGCCCGGATGCCGTCCTCGGTGAACAGTGGATTTTTCCTGCCGGGGATCATGAAGCGCTCCTGTCCCCGCAGACGGAAGCCCAAGCGGTTCCCGTGGCTGATTTCGTAGCCCATGTGCTCCATGAGCAGGAAGAAGTGGCCCAGGTCGTTGGCGTCCGCTATGGCGGTGCGCAGATCCTCCTCCAGCATGGAGCGGAAGGTGGGCTGGCCCCTGGACCGGCGCAGCCACTCAATGTAGCTGACCGCCTGGGTGGGCTTCCCCTGGAGGAGAACGGACAGGCCGCGCTCCCGGCACAGGCGATCTGATATGACCCGGATCTGCCGGTAGTAGCTCTGGGCATTGCTGTGGTACTTTTCGCCGGTATCTGCGTTGACCGAGTTAAAGAGGATGTGGGCGTGGATGTGCTCTTTGTCTACATGGATGCCGATGACCGTCTGGTAGCCGGGCAGGTGCTCCTCCGCAAACTCCCGCGCGATCTCCAGCGCCAACTCCGGGGTGACCTCTCCGGGCTGAAAGGACTGAATGAGGTGGTAATACTGTACGCCGCCCTCCTTGCCCACGGCCCGCTTGGTCTCCAGCATCTGCCGGCACTCATGGCCAGGGTCACAGTTGAGACGGGCTGTAAGGATCTGCTCCTGGGTCTTATCCCCGTTGAGCACATAGCGGATGCCCACGTCCAGGCGGCCCTTCCGGGCCAGGATCTTGGTGATGGCCATTACTTTTTTGCTACCTCATACATGAGCTCATAGACCTGTTCCAGCAGGTACAGCCCCCGCCTGGCGTCCTCCGCCTTGGCAATTCCGGCGTTGACGCTGCGGGCAATCTGGTTGATGTTGACGCCGATTTTATGCACCTCGGTGCGCAGGGCCTTGATCTCCTGTGAGGGGAGCGCCTTGACCTCCTTCCCCAAAATAAGGCGGCGGAGATAGGCTGTCTTGGAGAGACCGCAGGTGCGGGCACTGTGCTCCAGCCGTTCCTTTTCTTCCGCGGACAATCTCAGGCATATCTCGTAGCTCTTTGGCATCGTCACTCCTTCTCCGGCCTGTGGCCGCTGATTTTCCGCCCGAAGGCGGCATGGGGGACAGGGGTTCAACCCCTGCAAGCGCGCAAAAGATATCTTTGCGCTATGCTTGCGGCCTCACCGCCAGAGGCGGCGAGGCTCCCAGCCCCGCCAGGGCGGGGCTGCTCCTTCAGCGGTATGATTGATTGAAATTCCGAGGGACGGACCGCTTTTCCACAAAAAAGGGCGGGAGGCGTGATTCCCATCCGGTCGCAGCTTGGCTGTTTCCCGTCCGTTCCTGCCCTATTTCCTGACGCAGACAAAAGGCCCAGGGTGCGCTGTTGCACACCCTGGGCCCAAATCTTACGATAAATTGTGGCGATTCGGGTGCTACAGGTAACACCCAGCTCCAGCCATTTTAACGCTCAGTATCTCTGGACGGTTTCTTTGTATGGCCTGGAAGCATACTCCGCTCACGCTCTTGAAGCCTCTGCAGCGAGTAGTCGATGATCCGTTCCTTTCGGAGCGCCAGAATCTCTTTGTAGAACCTCCTCTGGAGTCCTGAAAGGCAGGGCGTCTCATCAATCAGACGGCAGATTTGCTCCATATCCAACCTTGGTCCGATTCGCTTCAACGCCGCGTTGCAGCCCTCGTATTCCAGAGAGGACAGAAAATCAAAATACCGGATTTTTTTGTCCTGCTGCTTGATTCCAGACAGGGGGATCTCATATACCCGGAAGTCCATTTCCCGTGGATCACTGAGTACGGCCTGCATTTTCCCCTCGTCCAACTGCGGATACAGGCAGCTGCCGCAGTCGAATACCGGAGCCAAGGCTACCATATCACGCACAGTATCATAGAGGACGCCCCAGTTTCCATTGTGTCGATCCCAATTGCCGATCAGGGCGTCTACAATGAACATATCCCAAAACCGTTCTTCCAGCTCCTTGGGATCTATGGCCGGCTGCTCATGGATGGAGAACAGAATATCGTCCAGCTCTGTCCCGTATCCGTTCCGCTCCGAATCAATCACCTGGTTTTTCATTGAGGCAAAGTCCTGCAGGACAACACCCGGGGATGTAAAATCCTTACACGCCACTACAATCTTTTCTTTTCCGTGATAGGTATAGGTCCCCGGCAGAGTTTCCTGTACTGGAATGCCCGCCAGGGCAAAGATGTGGCAGCCCAAATACTCGGAGAGACAGCTATTGGCATAGCTCATGTCCCTGTTCCTGGACGGATGCGGCGGAAACTTCAGCATATACTGCTCATCTTGATATATGACAGAGCGCTTGCTGCCATTGGCGCCGCCATAGGTCTTGTTCCGTCTTGGAAGATTCGTAAAGTCTATCATATCAGATTACTCCGCGCTGAATGCGCAAATAGGTTTCCCGCAGGTACCACGCCTGCTCGGAGCTGATTTCTCCCTCCACTTCCGCGGAGTTGATGTCGGCCTGGAGCTCACAATAATACGCGTCGAAGTGGAGGTCGTTGGCGCCGTTGTCCTCCGCCTCCCAGGCCCGCTTCATCGTATCCAGAGACCTCTGCAAATAAGGGGGAAGGCCGCATTCCAGATAGGCGCGATCTACGGGAAGCCCGGTTTCCTTATCATATCGCTGTTCCATTGTCCTGCCTCCTCGTGCGGTTCTCTTTCCATGATACCCGATAGTTTATAGAATGTAAACAGGGTTTTAAAGTCGGCCTTGTACGGTTGGCCGCGGCATTGACTGAATGCCGCGGCCGCTGCGGTTAGTCGTTTGTCGGTAACGGATCATCCGGTTCGGAAAGGGCCATCTTGACCTCAGCGCAGTTGTGCTCACAGCAATAGACCGCCGCTTTCCAAGGGTCTTTGTAGCGTGCCGCCACCTGCTCCATACCGAGGAAGCCGTAAACGATGACTTCCCATGTGATGAGCTGTCCATTGATCGCCCGTTGGACTCCCATACAGTTCCCTCCGTTTCAATCTGTATTATACTGGGCTGCTTCCACAGCTACACAATACCACATACCGGGCGGGAAAGCGATTCCTATTCCCGAACAGGCCGGACTATCCCCAAACAGCCCTTTCCACCCGCAGTCTGGAGCACGGCCTCGGAGTGGCCGGGCCGGACAGCCCTCACCGAGTTTGGCCCTCTGTTTTTTGAGGCTGCTTGGCAGGCGCCCTGGCCCGTTTCTGAGCGGGATAGTAGGCTGTGAGGCAGGATTGGCGTTCTATTATCGGGTAGGAGTATCTTTGGGCGGTCATGATGCCCGCCTCTGTAAATGGGGGCTGGAAAACCGCACCATGACGGTTCAGGTGCTCCTGTGAGAGCTGGGATTTTCCCTTTCAGGATGATCATCTGTTCATAGGGCTCTCCACTGTGGAGCATCGTCACCATATTCCCCACACACAGGGGCTGGCCGTGAATATCCTTCACATCGGACAGGTCGCCCAAAAAGCCCGCTACATAGCGGCTGTATTTGCCGTCATCAGAAAAAAGGTATTCAATACCGCGGTTTCCAGACGGTTCCGCCATCCACCGCATTCCAGGGAAGAAGCAGGCCCCTGTGTGTCAGGATATAGTTGGCCCGGATCGCATAGAGCTTCCCGCCCAGCCAATTCACAATATCAGGGAATGCGTAGGGATTTCCGGCAAATACCGCCCGCATTTTGCGCGTACACAGCCACTCAACAAAGTCCCATACGTTTACTGCTTGATGCATGGCATACCCATAGATGTTCACTTGCCGCTGCTGGTCATCCGATCCCTCGATGAATACGACGAGGTCATGGTCAAACCGGATCATTTGGATCAATTTCTGTTCTTCCATTTTTACACTCCTTCTCCAGTTGTGGCGCCTACAGTATATCCGGACGCCGTCAAGAAGGCCATACCCATTCCCCACACAGTGGCCGGAATAGACGAACAGCCCTTCCGGGCGGGAGCTGCTATGCCGCCCAGCCCTGGCCCAGCGGGCATACCCACCGCTGATCTCCTCCCCATCCCGCATGAGTGGGATGGGCTTCCCGGTCAGAATATGCCGGCCCGCCTCCAGCTTTTTCTCAAACATCTCTGTTTGCCTTGTTTACTTTTGTGCCTATATAAGTTATTATATGAGCACGAAAGGAGGGCGTTCTATGCCTGCATTCGATGTTCTGGATGCTCTGGTTCGCGGCGGAAACGGTGTGCTGCGGACTGCGGATGCCGTTGCTGCAGGGATCACCAGGCCTGTGCTTGGAAATTATGTGCGGGAACGAGACTTGGAGCGTGTAGGCCACGGGCTCTATCTTGCCCCGGATGCCTGGAAGGATGGGATGTACCTGCTCCATCTGCGCTGTCCGCAGGCCGTGTTTTCCCATGATACCGCTCTTTTCCTCCACGACCTGACCGACCGGGAGCCGCTTGCCTATACGGTGACTGTAAAAAGCGGATACAATCCGCACCGCTTAAAGGGTGACGGTGTGAAGGTGTACCGCATCAAGGCGGAGCTGCACGGCCTGGGCCTGTCGCAAACAAACACACCATTTGGAAATCCGGTGGCGGTTTATGACCTGGAGCGCACCGTCTGCGATGTGGTACGCAGCCGGAGCGGCATGGATGTCCAGGTCCTCCGGGATACACTGAGGCGGTACGCCGGCCGGAGAGACAGGGATCTGCGCCGCCTGATGCACTATGCCGGAGCGTTCCATGTAGAGAACATCCTGAGACAGTATTTGGAGGTCCTGTTATGATTAAAACATCCAGACAGTTAAAAGACCTGATCAACAATCTCGCCCGAAAAAATGCGGCAGACGCGCAGCTTCTCATGCGGAATTACATGATGGAGCGCTTTCTGGAGCGCGTCTCGCTCTCACAGTTCAGGGAGAATTTTATCTTGAAGGGCGGGATGCTGGTCGCGGCCATGGTTGGGCTGGATACACGCTCCACCATGGACATTGACGCGACGGTCCGGGGTGCCGCCGTAGATGTCGACCATATCAGCGATATGATCTCCGAGATCATATCCGTCCCGGTCAAGGATGGCGTTTTCTTTTCCTTAAAAAGCGTCTCCGAGATTATGGACGAGGCGGAGTACCCCGGTGTGGGTGTCCATGGAGACGATGTTCGATGGGGTGCGCACTCCATTTAAGATTGATATTTCTACTGGCGACGCAATCACGCCGAGAGAAGTTCTCTACCGTTTTCATCTGATGTTCGAGGAGCGGGCCATCGAGATACTGGCCTATAGCCTGGAGACCGTGTTGGCCGAGAAGCTGGAAACGGTCATTTCCCGCGCCACAACCAACACCCGTATGCGGGACTTTTATGATCTCCACATTTTATGTCAGCTCTATGGCGGCACCCTGACGGCGCAGGTTCTGACAGACGCGCTCTGCGCGACGGCCAGGAGGCGTGGGACGCTCCGACTGCTGTCTGAGGCGGAGGATGTTCTGCGGGAGCTTGCGGACGATCCCCACATGAGGAAGCTCTGGGATACTTACCGTGCGAGGTACAGCTACGCCTCTGAGCTGACATGGGATATTGTCCTCTCCTCCGTTCGGCAGCTTTGCATCGCTGCCGGGCTTGCGGTGGAGCTGCCGGAGGTCACTCTGACCGCTCCATCCAGGACAGCGGCCTCAGCAGTTCTGCGTAGGAGGGAAAAAGAGCGTTGACGGCCATGTTCACGCCGCCTGGCGCAGCTCCTGCTCAATCCGCTCCCTGGCCCGTCTGGCATACTCGCCGGTGACCTCGATGCCGGTGGCGGTGTAGCCCTCCAGCACGGCGGCCAGGATTGTGGTGCCGCTGCCGGCGAAGGGGTCCAGGATATGGCCGCCCGGCTCGGTGATCTTCACCACGTCCCGCATGAGCGGGAGGGGCTTCTCGGTCAGGTGGATGCGGTTCTGGGGATTGCCGTACTTGAACACACCGGGCAGGCAGGGGACGGGGCGGTTGATGGGCATATCCCCGTTGGAACCCCAGACGATGTACTCCGCCTGCTGGCGGAAGCGGCCCTTCTGGGGGCGGCTGTTGCCCTTGTCCCACACAGCGGTGCCCCGCCAGATCCAGCCCGCCCACTGGAGGGCGTCGGTGGCCGCGGGGAGCTGCCGCCAGTCGATGAACATACACACCGGCGCGCCGGGCTTGCAGATCTTTCTGGCATCCCCAAGCCACTCCGCCGCCCAGCGGGTCCAGGACCGCTGGTCCTTGGCGTCCCCGTCGAAGGGCGGGGGCGCGTGATCCCCCATGCTGGAATACTTCTTGGCCGTGGACTTGTTCTTCTCTGCCTGGGTACGGCCTCCAGAGGCGTAAGGCGGGTCGGTGATGACCGCATCGAAGGTGCCGGGGGCAAAGCCGCCCAGCAGCTTCAGCGCGTCGCCGTGGAGAATCTCCCACTTATCGTTCATGGGCATCCCTGCCTTTCTTTTGAACAGATTTTTGAGGTTTTGGCGCGGTGGAGAGCTCCGTCTCCAGATACTCGCTGATGATACACAATGCTTCATTATAGCTGCCGGAGCTGGTGACCCGCTGAAACATCTCATCGGCCTGTTTGCTCTGCCCGGCCTGTTTCAGCAGCCGGGAGGCCCGGCCCAGGATGCCGAAGATATTTCCGTCGTGGCCCGCCAGCGCCATTTTGGGGTTTGCCGGCCGCTGCTCCTGGATAAAACCGCCCAGCCGGTTGGGAACATAGTCGCTGAGCCAGGTTCCGCCAAACTGTTCGCGCGTCTGGAGCCGCCACATGGCCAGCTTTCCCACATCCATCAAAACACCCGCAAAGGGAAACAGCAGGTTGGTCAGGCCATCGTACTGGAAGCTCCTCACAGCCTTGGCTTTCCATGCGCTGCCGGCCTGTAGGATACCAGCCTGGGCAAACAGCTCATTGATACCATCCACCCACTCCTGGAGATCCCCGCCGCAGCCCTGGAGGATGAGGCCCTCCTGATCGTTCATCTGACGCAGTTCGTCGATGGTGACTATCTTGATTTCTGCCATTTTACCTCCTATCTGGTCTGGCCGCGCCTGGGACGGTCCTTTGTCTTTTTAAGCCCTGGCTGGTCGGCCTTGACCGGGATGTTAAGTTCCTCCGCCCTGCGGATCTCCGCCAGCATCCCCGGTGTACGCACAGTACCGTACACATTGACCTGCTGGCAGTGCTCCACCAGCCGCAGGCCCATCTCCCGCGCCGCCTGGTCCTGGGCGGGGTCATCCGGGTCTGCAAAGGGCGGGAACATGAGGTGGGGACAGATCGGGATATCCCCGGCCTGGAACACCTCCTGCGCTTTCTCCTTTGCGAAGGCGATGTTCTTTTCCAGTTCGCCTCGGAGCGGTGCGCAGATGTAGACCAGCCTGGTGCCATGGTTCTTCGTCAGGACTTGAATACGGAAGGTCTCCACATAGTCGCTGGCTATTTGCCTGAGCTGCTGGTAGTCCTCCTGGGAGGGATGGTAGGCATACCAATCGATTCGGTCGCCATCCACCCAAATATGTGGAGCAACACCATCCCGCAGGTAGGGATTGTTAGGGATCTTCTTTTTCCCCCAGATATCTTTGAACCGAAGGATCAGCTTGTCTACCACGCCTTGATTGTTGTCCAACAGCGTCAGACGGAGCGCCGCATAGTGGTCCGCATGGCCCAGTGTAACAAATTCAGCCCTCACCTGACGGTTTCTGTCTAAGCTGCCCAGGCAGGCCCGGCCCACGAAAACCGGATCGCGGATGATAGTCCCGTCTGCAAACAGCTTGCGGAGCTCCTGCTCGAAAAAATTACTCATCTGCTCTGCCCCCGTTCCTTGTGTCCTTTTTGCTGCGGCTCCGGCTCCTGGGGCGCCAACTCGTCCCTGGATGGGTCACGGATGACGGAACGCCCCTTTCCATCCATCACCAGAGTGTCCAGGGAATCGTTGCAGATCTCCTCGCCGCTGATGATCAACGCGGTATCGGTTAAATGCACATCGCCGCATACCCTGCCATACACAGCACTGGTACCGGACAGAATGGGTGCACGGCCTGTGTCCGGCGAGTCCAGCACCATCCCGCAGTCGGATACTCTGGCGTGGCCGCAGAGATTACTCCCCCGGATATAGGCGTCGTCCTCCGCGCGGGCATGGGCGCTCAGGGCAGAGTTCTGGGAAACATAGGCGTTTCCGCAGGCGACGGACTCTCCAAACAGGGACGAGCCCTTGTCCACATAGGCATCGTTACACGCAATGGCGTCGTCGAAGATCCAGGCGTCATCTCCCACCTCAAAGGACAGGTTGCGCTCGCTCTCTACAAAGCCGCCCAGCTCCCCGGCCTTTACCTTCTTCCCGATATCCCGCAGGGCCCGGATGCGGTGGAGAAAGGGATATTTCTCATGGGCGATATCGGTCAGTTCGTATTTCTGATTGATTACTGCTTCATCTCCTTTTTACAGACAGGCGAGGGGCCGCCCCTTGGGACAGCCCCTCCCGTATGCTTCTGTCTCAGATTTTAGATGGCCCGCACTCTGCGATCCAACTATCCAGGCTCAGACTCTCCGCCATGAGCAGGGCCAGCTTGTGCATTGCCGCCCGGTCCTGGGCGTCCTCCAGCTTGATTGCCGTCTCAAACAGGCCCCAGAGCAGCTCGACGATCATTCTGCCGTCGTAGGGCTCCAGCAGTTCGCTGTCGGGCAGGGCGTCCTCGCCGCTCCCGCTGCGAAGGAGCTGCCGTTCCTTTGCGAGCAGGTCCAGGCTGGCCTGGAGGCTCTCCTGGGGCAGGCCCCAGGCTTTGGCGATCAGCATCACGCCTGCCTCCATGGGGGCTTCGTCCCCGATCTTATCCGGCCCGCCCAGGGCCAGGGCATTGACCGCCTCCTCGGTGACCTGTCGAAGCAGTTTTTCCGGCGAGGGATGGGTTTCGATTTTTTTCATCAGAGCGTCCTCCTTACTGATTTTGGGGTGGGTTTCCGACCACAACAATACCCGTTTGGGCGGCGAAAAGCTATCACCATACGCAACGAAAAAGCAGACACAAACCCAGCGATACCAACAATTCCTGGGTGTTCAGGCGGCCTTCTGCCGGAGGCCGTTTTCCTGATCCTCCTCCCGAAACATCGCGTCGATATCGGAGAAGCGCTGGGTGCGGTTGAACTTCTCTGTCACCTTGCCTGGGAGGGCCTGCAGCTCCAGCATTCGGGCCCACAGCTCCGGGTGGTGGTCATAGAGGTGCCGCAGCTCCTTCCGCTTGGCGTTGGGGCAGAACCAGCAGCCGCCCCGGTTGGTGAACTGATAGATCGGAGAAAGGAGCCCCGCCTGCCGGCAGAGCTCCTTTGCGTCCTGTTCAGTGCAGTTGTATTTTTCCAATAGGGACACCTGGCGCCCCTCAAGCCGCAGCAGGCGTTCCTGCTCGTCCTTTGCGATGCCGATATACTGCACCGTGTCAGGTGGCAGTGTTTTCTGGTACCTTAGAATCGGTCTCAGCTTACAGTCCCGCTGGACATAGCACTTCCCACACACAGGGAAGGACCGCAGCATACCCTTCTTGGGGCCACGGGTAATACGCCCGGTGAACAGATCTACATAGGTCTTTTTGCCGCGGAGCACTGTCACTTTAATCCCCATGCGCTCCAGTGCGGGGATGCCTTTGGTATAGATGAAGTCCCGGTGCTCCGGGACCTCTCCTGAAATGGTTTTATCGAACATGACTTCGCAGTAGACCGCCTCGTCCAGCGGCTCTCCATGCTTCTTTGCCAATAAGATGGCGGCAAGGCTGTCCTTGCCGAAGGAGCAGGAGGCCAGGTATCTCAACGGTCCGAAACACCCGCCTCTTTCGCGCGGCAGACATTCTCCAGCAGCTCTGTCCGGTCCGTCTGTTCCCAGGGAGCCTCTGGGTACGTGAAGTGTCCGTAGTTACAGAACTGAGCGAACATGGGGTGGTCCAGCTTCAGGGTGCGGATTATACCACTGGGCGTCAGATCAAAGGCCGCCCGGACAGCCTGCTCCAGCACAGCACTGGAGTACACGCCGGTGCCATGGGTGTCGATGTCCACCGCCACCGGCTCGGCCCTTCCGATGGCGTAGGCCAGGCTGACAGTGCATTTCTCCGCCAGCCCCGCGGCCACAATGTTCTTGGCGATGTACCGGGCCATGTAGGCCCCGCTGCGGTCCACCTTAGTGCCGTCCTTCCCGGACAGTGCGCCGCCGCCGTGGGGGATGAGGCCCCCATAGGTGTCCACCATGAGCTTGCGGCCGGTCAGGCCGGTGTCCGCCTCAAAGCCGCCCAGCACAAAGCGGCCGGAGGGATTGATGAGGAGCTCTGTATCCCCATCCGGGGGCAGTTCCCGCAGCGCGGGGGTGATGACGCATTCCAGAATCTCCTGCCGCAGATCCTCCAGGTCCTTGTCCGCGTCGTGCTGGCAGGAGACCACCACGCTGGTGACCCGGTTGGGCAGGCCGAACACATACTCCACGGACACTTGTGCCTTGCCGTCCGGCTTCAGCCCGCGGATGGCCCCTGTTTTCCGGGCATGGGTGAGCAGGCGAGTCAGGCGGTGGGCCAGCACAGCAGGCAGGGGGAGAAGCTCGTCCGTCTCGCTGCAGGCGTAGCCGTACAGGATACCCTGGTCTCCAGCTCCGGTCTGCTCCTCTTGGGAAACAGCCCCGGCGATATCGCCGCTCTGGTCATGGGTGATGACCTCCACTTCGTAGTTGGAGCCGCCATAGCCCGCTTCCCGCACCGTCCGGCAGATAAGGGCGGGAATGTCCGGCAGCTCCGCGGCGGTGATCTCGCCGGCCACGAGGATCTTGCCCGCTGTGTCCAGGACCTCACAGGCCACACGGGCGGCTGGGTCGCTGCGGAGGCAGGCATCCAGAACTGTGTCCGCGATGGTATCGCACAGCTTGTCCGGGTGTCCCTCGGTGACAGACTCTGCGGTTTGAATGTATTTATCTCTCATGTGATTTTCCTTTCTTGGGATGATTTTTCTCCGCTTGTGCTTTCGCCGGAACAGTAAAAACCATCCTATTGTCAAACATCTTTTTATAACGCCGGATCTGGTCATCTGTCAGAGAAGTAAAATCTTCACTTCCCAGCCCGGCCATAAAAAATGTCCCGCAGACGATGTCATACGGGACTCCACGCTCATCTGACAGGGGGCGGTTGAAGGGCAGGCCCAGGATTTTGCCCTCCTCGTTTGCGATAATCGCCACCTGCTCCTTGAATGGGTAGATTGCTTCAATATGGCCGCCTACGATTTCCTGCATATCATTCAGCCCGCTGATCTCCCGCACATAGCAGGGTTTCATGGGCTCCACAATCAAAACCTTCATGATCTTTCCTCCCTCTTTTGATGTTTTCTCCTCCGGTTCAGATAATGAAAATCCGGCTTGGGGAGATCTTCCCGAAGCCGGTCTGTCTGATAGCAGAAAATAAAGAATTTATGGAGTTCCCGCTGTGGGAAAAATCGTAGATAATATCGGTATTTGCCAGTGTCGATTCGGAATGCGTAAAAGGCTTGTCTGCCGCGCATGAGTGCCTGGGGACGCGCTTCACAATATGCCCGCATGGAGGGAAGGTCCCGCAGAGGACCGCTGTCTCCCCGGAGGGCTCCCAGTAAGGTGTTCAATTCAGCCTGGAACGCTGGGGAGGCCAGCTCCTCATTCTTCTTTAACAGGGTGATTTCGACTTCGCCCGTATTGGTAAACACTCCACGCAGATGGGCCGTGCAGGCTCCCTCCTGTAATTTGGTCGAAAACAGATCGTTGACATCGAGCTCACCGCTGGTCAAGAACTGGTGCGGTTCATCGCTCACGGGATCTTCCGCCTTGCCTGGGTGGATGCTCAGGGAAGCTGTCGCCTGTCCGCTGTTTCGCGGGCAGCCGTTCCTCCCGATCCCGCTGCTGGACGATACGAAGCACATCCCGAAAGGCCATGTACTGCTGGATCTCTGCCGGGTCCTCGGTCAAAGTCCGAACTGTCTCCCAGCATGGACTCCCGTGACAACTGAAATCCTCCTGCACCACCAGAGCAGTATGTCCCTCGTCACCTGTCAGGTGGACACGCTGCCCGCGGAGTTCTTCCGCGCGGCTGTAGAGGCCATAGGCCAGACCAATGGCCTTCAGCGCCTCCAGTGCGTCCACGGTGGTATAAACCTGTTCTGTGCTGATATGTACTTCCCCAGATAGGGAAATGCTTTTGTTTGGCATAGGTTCTGCCTCCTGACTGATTTGAGGTTTATCGCCCGCGGTCTTTCTTCCGTCTGGACGAGAGCTGGCCGCAGGCGCTGCGGTTGATCCGCTCTGTCTCCCGGTGAACCTCCTCCACACAGTGCTCCCACGCCTGCTTGAGCGATGCTGTGGGCAGTCCGTTCTGCCGGTAGCCCTCCAAGATGCCGTTGTAATAATAAAAGGAGGGAATGGATGGTTCCTTGCACAGCTCCGTCATCACATAGGCCATAACCGTGTGCTCCTGCCCATCATGTC
>OOAG01000756.1_pt1 | contig 27320 bp, 16 predicted proteins | sample 1671461 | NCBI WGS metagenome assembly OOAG01 (sample SAMN06348159, study PRJEB24527) | human gut metagenome | biome: human gut; feature: ankylosing spondylitis patient; material: feces | host: Homo sapiens | place: China | collected 2015-10 | reverse complement strand
CAGGGTGCCGCTTCGCTTGCCCTGGGCTATGTGCTCCATTGGGCTTTCAGCCCGCCCTTGCTAAATCCGAAACTTGAGTTATTTATTTTTATGACGAGGGGTAGCACTGCTTTGCCCCCCCCTGGCACTACTTACTTTGTAGCAGTGCGGCGCGAACGGCGCTTGGGCTTTTCGTCGGCGGGTTTTACAATCTTTACACCAGCCAATTCGGGGTCGATCATGATACGGCCGCAGTATTCGCATACGATGATTTTTTTGCGCATACGAATGTCGAGCTGGCGCTGGGGCGGGATTTTGTTAAAGCAACCACCACAGGCATCACGCTGTACATAAACGATGCCCAAACCATTGCGCGAATTTTTGCGAATGCGCTTGAAGGCTGCGAGCAAACGGGGCTCGATGGTCTGTTCAAGGTTCTTGGCCTTTTCGCGGAGTTTCTCTTCCTCGGCCTTAGTCTCGGCTGTGATATCGTCGAGTTCAGACTTTTTCATGTCAAGGTCGGCACGACGCTCCTCAAGTTGATGCTTGGCATTTTCAACGTCGGCCTTGCGGCTGTCGATGGCACGCTGGGCTTCGCCAATCTTCTTGTTCTGAAGTTCAACCTCAAGACCCTGGAATTCTATTTCCTTTGAGAGCATATCATACTCACGGTTGTTCTTCACATCGTTAAGTTGGTTCTTATAGCGGTCGATGGCTTCCTGTGCCTCTTTTATCTTATTTTTTTTGACTGCAATGTCAGTTTGCAAGCCTTCGATATCCTCGTTGTACTTGCCAATGCGGTGTGTCAAACCTTCAATTTCGTCCTCAAGGTCCTGCACTTCAAGGGGAAGTTCACCGCGAAGCGTTTTGATGCGGTCAACCTCCGACAGGGTGGTTTGCAACTGGTAAAGGTTCTTCAACTTCTGTTCAACGGACATGTCCGCAACGTCTTTCTTTGCCATAGTCTTTATTGTATGTTTTAGTTTATTGTTATCGGATTGGTGTTTATGGTTGTTTCGAGCACACGCAACGTGGGGTGTGCCTCGTGTAGTATGCGGTGCAACAACTCTATGGTGTATTGCTCGCTTTGGTAATGCCCGAGCACTGCGATGAGCAATTCGTGCTCATGGCCAAAATAACGGTGGTAGCTCATTTCACCCGTCAAAAAGGCATCTGCCCCTTGCTTGACCGCCTCGTCGAGCAAGAAGTCGCCTGCCCCGCCACACAACGCCACGGTGTGGACCTGGCTCATGGTGGGGGTGTTGTGCATCACGCCTTCGACGTTGAAGGTTGAGGCCAATGTTTTGACAAACTCGGCGGGGGATACGGCACTCGGCAGGTTGCCTATCACCCCACTGCCACCGGCACCATTTGCTGCAGATTGCAGAAAACGCACGTTGTCGAGCCCAAGCTTTTCGGCTATCATAAAGTTGACTCCACCCGGTGCGTTGTCAAGATTGGTGTGTGCTGAATATATGGCTATTCCCTTTTGCAGGGCCATGGCCACGCAACGCTCCACCTGTGTCTGCCCCGTGATGTGGCGCAACGGGCGAAATATGAGCGGGTGATGCGACACGATAAGGTTGCACCCTTGACGCTCTGCTTCGCATATCACTTCCTCTGTCACGTCAAGACACAATAAGACCCCTGACACATCTTCGGCCTCTGTTAATCCAATCTGCAAGCCAGCATTATCATAGCTCTCTTGCAGCGGCAGGGGCGCGAACCGTTCAAGGGTCACAGCGACGTCCTTTATCTTCATTTTAATGAGATAGTTATATGTTTGTGCTGCAAATTTACAACTTTTCGTGCATAAACGGAGCAAACGTGTGCGTTTTTATTTACCACGCACACGTTTGCACATCATTTTTTTGCTCGAACTTAGATCAATACACTATTACCTTTTTACCTTCGACCACATAAATGCCTGAAGGCAAGCTGATATTTTGCTGCTGACCTGCCTCAACTGCAACGTGTTTTATACACTGGCCCTGCAAATTGTAGATGCCTACCTTTCGGGGCATATCCGACATCAGCATAATGCAGCCATGCCCACCTTGCACGGTGAGACTGTTGCCACTCACCTGAATGTGGTGTACACCAACGGGATTCCCTGCAATGTAAAAAATAAGAGCTGGACCTCTCTGTATCCAATATCGGTTTGGAATATCAACCATGTAGTATTTCACTTCTGGTATCTCTGACACATCTAAATCCATTATTTCCGCACTTACAGAAGAATTATACAGAGTCAAGTAACATCTCAGCGACCTCATATCTTCATAATCAGCTAAAGGCAGCGTGAAAGTCAAGGTGGTAACCGCTCCATTGCCTGAAAGCTTTACACGTTTAGACTGGCTCGAATATACGCCATCAGGAGTTGAACTGTTAAAAGCAGCAGACGTCAAACGAGCATTCGCATAGCACAAGCCACCATCATTGCATACATTATAGGTCAAAACAGCCTCATCGGCATTCACTCTTGGCACAGCTGTACGATAGCCCCATAAATAGGCGTTTTTTGTTTCAAGATCGCCTGCTGTGGTGTTTACATATTTACTGGCCAAAGTCAGTATTGGTGCTTGGCTTTCTGCCACCTCAAACTTTTGGGCTGACACAAGTTCGCGACCATCTTTATCACACACCCACACATACAAGTCACCGGCCGAAGGGGGACGTAATGCGAAACGGCGGGCCACATGGCCTTTGGCTGGAATGTTTACATAGAGGGTTTGTGCGCACTCTGATGGTTTGTCGGGAGTCTGACTGCCATACACATACAGCATAACATTTTGCTCGCGGCATGCCGTTGTGCTGGTTGTCAGATTGAAGCTGGCATCATAGCCCTCTACAAACTCATCTACACTTGCCAAACTTGCCGACAAGGTATCTTCAACCATACGCAACGTGGTATCTGTGGCGTCAAATTCGTAGAACAATTTGCCAGAATTGCCACATTGTTGCCACGTTTCGCCGTCTGTTGAATATATCTGGTATATGCGGGTACGCCCTTTGGGGAAAGAATAGTCTATCTCAAATATTAACGGCTCGGAATAATATGAACCATCTTCCATCATACCTTCAAGGTAGATTTTGCTTGTGCTCAAAGGCAAATATATGCCACTCTCATCTTTCAAACCCACACCGGCATAGCCGTCGAATGCCGTTTTCTTGTAATTTCCAAACTCTGCAGCAATGCTTAATCTGAACGACCCATTGGCATCAGCGCGTTCGGTGGTGAGTAAATCACAACCAACCCAGTCATTTTTATCAGCTGTTAGCAGCGGAGTTTCTATCAATGGCGCATCTGCCACACCATTATCGGGCATGATGCCCACTATCATGCTGCAAGAATAATTATAACCGTCAGCAGGGGCAGTAGCCGATTCGGTGCCACTATAGTCACTGTTTAGTACGGTTATGTCAAAATAGCCGTTGCTCCAGCCGCTCCAGCCCCAGTTTATATGGTACAGCCCGTCGCCATCGGCACCGTCGCACAGAAAGGCATGGCCTATTGTGGGCGACCAACCGCAATAATACACCGGACGCGACGCTTGCAACTCTGCATCGAGTATGGCGGTCCACTCTCGCAGACTGAAGTTTTCTCTATCTAGCTGTTTTATCAAATCAGGGTCATACCCCCAATATTTTACCAAAACATATGGTGTACACCATGCGCCTGTCAACGATGGCCCGTAATCGGCCTCGGCCGAAAGTCCGCAATGGTACATGAGTTTGGCCACGGCATTGGCTTGTGCTGCCGTATACGCGCTGCCCGAATATTGCGGCAGCATATTGTCCCAATCATAACGCTCACCTGCAGACACCGACGGCATGTCCAACTGATAAGATTTGGTTTGATAAGCAGGTATGTCGCTCTTGAGCGTTTGGGGGTATTGGTAATACATCATCAGCTGTGCCATGGCTGTGGGCACGCAACCGTTTAACGTACGCCGTTGGTCATCATACATCGGACACAGGTTATTGTAGGGTTCTGTTTGCCCCCAAGCTATATCGGCAAGCAATGGCGCCACACGGGGCTGCCGGTATGTGGAGTCGGCCGCGAGTGCTTCTTTCTCGGCCAAACATCTCTCAGCTTTGGCATCACCGTTGGCCAATGCTGTTGCCATGGCTTCATAGGCCTGCATCAAGTACTTCATGCCATCTGGCATGTTTTCTTCACTATACGTGTCTGTGGTTGAATAGCCCACAATTTCGGGCATTCGGTCATCGCCCGACACGATGGTATAACCACAATTGCCATCATGTGGAAATACGTAATATCCTCGGCTACTGGTGGTTGATTGTTGCTTGTTCAGCACCTTGGCACGCTTTACCGATTGCAGCCCTATATGTGCTCCATTCTTTGCAGCATGTCTTTCGGCTATCTCGCGAGCTTGCCGAAACGAACGGTTCTCTGCCAATACTGGCATTGCCACCAATAGCAGGAATAACAGAAGTGTGTGTTTTCTCATATTCATGGTTCTTTGGGGTTTGGATTAAACTTCTCTATACTATCATAACGCAAATGTATAACTTTTTCACCATTGTTACAACTTTCGCGTCTTTCTTTTCGCTTTCGCGCAAGTTAGGCAGCGGCTCGGAAATGCAAAATTGAAAGTCTCGGGACTTTCATTTTGCATTTCGCTCGCCTTGCACTTTCGCTTCGCGCAAGTTAGGCGGCGGCTCGGAAATGCAAAATTGAAAGTCGCGGGACTTTCATTTTGCATTTCGCTCGCCTTGCACTTTCGCTTTCGCGCAAGTTAGGCGGCGGCTCGGAAATGCAAAATCGAAAGTCTCGGGACTTTCATTTTGCATTTCGCTCGCCTTGCACTAACTTTGCACCCAAAAGAAATGATTGTGAGAAAAATACTCCTATATATATTAGTATTGGCAGGCTGTGCAGCATACGCATTGCCCAATGTCAACCAACACCGAAAGAAACAAACTCATAACAATGAACGCATTGTGCTGCGACATGCCGATAATTTGCGCTTTTCTGAATACGAAATGAACAAGGCGCAACGACTCAGCGGCAACGTGATACTGGCACACGCGGGCATGGTGATGCACTGCGACAGCGCTGTGCTGAATGATGACTCACAAACGTTTGACGCTTTCGGACGGGTACGCATCGTGCAGGGCGACACCCTCACACTTAAAGGTGACAAACTGCACTACGACGGCAGCACCCAAATGGCCGAGATGCGCAAAAACGTGGTCATGACGCACCGCAAACAAATAATGCGCACGGACAGCCTCAACTACGACCGCATGTATAATGTGGGATATTACTTTGAAGGCGGCGAACTGATTGACGGCAACAACCACCTGACATCTGACTGGGGTGAATATCACACTGATACACGCAAGGCCACGTTTAACTACAATGTGGAGCTGAAGAACCCTAAATTCAAACTGATTACCGACACACTGCATTACAACACCATCACCAAATGGGCTGAAATTGTAGGCAAGTCTAACATCTATTCCGGACAGGACCGCATCTACACCGAGCATGGTTTTTATAACACGGTTTCTGAAAAAGTGCGTTTGTACAAGGGGACTAAAGCATTTGGCAAGGACCGCATCATGCAGGGCGACACGGTTTACTACGACAAGAAAACGGGCGTGATGGAGGGGCTCGGCAACGTGTCGTGCGAGGACACCAAAAACAAGAACATTCTCACTGGCGGTTACGCCCGCTACAACGAACTGACTGGCGAGGCCATGGCCACCAAACGGGCCTTGGCACGCGACTACTCACAGGGTAAGGATACGCTCTATGTGCATGCCGACACTTTGCGCATGTTTTCGTACAACCTCAAAACGGACTCTATCTACCGTGTGCTGCACGGCTATTTCCACGCCCGCGCTTTCCGCACCGACATGCAAATGGTGGCTGACTCGCTGGTGTTCTCATCGCGTACTAAAAAGGTTACGCTCTACCGCGACCCCATTGTGTGGAGTGACAACAAGCAAATAGTGGGCGAGGAAATCAATGCCTATATGAATGATTCCACGCTCGACTCCATTTACGTTGACCGCCAGGCACTTACCATCGAACGGGTGGACTCTACACACTTTAACCAGGTGGCATCACAACAAATGCGCACCTACTTCGACACGCAGGGCGAGGTGAAGGAAAACCGCGCCATAGGCAACGTAATGGTGGTGAACTACCCGCTCGAAAAGGATAGCACAATCCTTTACCAAAACTATGTCGAAACCGCACAAGCTCGCATGTTTATGCGCAACCGCAAACTGTACAAAATATGGGCGCCAGCCTCGCACGGCTACTTTTACCCCATCGGACTGGCACCTGCCGACCGCACAAAGCTCCCGGGCTTTGCGTGGTTTGACTACATACGCCCTCTGTCGCCTGACGACGTGTTCAACTGGCGTGGCAAAAAAGAGGGCACAACTCTGAAGCCAAGCATAAGGCGCGAGGCTCCTCTTCAAAAATTATAACAACCGCGTTGACGGAATTAGTAAACGAGTTAACGAGTTAACAGGTTAACAAGTTGACAGGTAAGTTTGCCAAACTTTTTAAGTTTCCTGTCATTCTGGCTTTAACATAATAAGTGGTGTAAAGCATACTTACTTGTTAACCTGTCAACCTGTTAACCCGTTAACCTAAAATTCCGTCAACGGGTTAACCCGTTAATTTGTTTACTAATTTCGCCTACTTATATATATTTATATGAGTGATATCATACATCTGCTGCCCGACTCTGTGGCCAACCAAATTGCTGCAGGCGAGGTGATACAGCGTCCAGCATCTGTCATAAAGGAGTTGGTTGAGAACGCTCTCGACGCCGGCGCCACTCACATACAAGTGGTGGTTGAAGATGCCGGCAAGACACTTGTGCAGGTGGTTGACAACGGCTGTGGCATGAGCGACACCGATGCACGCTTGTCATTTGAACGTCACGCCACATCTAAAATTCAGCAGGCCACCGACCTGTTTGCACTGCGCACCATGGGCTTCCGCGGCGAGGCGCTTGCCTCAATAGCCGCTGTGGCCCAGGTCGAGCTGCGCACCAAGCAGCAGGGTAAAGACCTTGGCACGAGCATCTGCATCGAGGGGTCAAAGGTCACTTGCCAAGAACCCGTGGCCTGTCCGGCCGGAGCCAACTTTGCTGTGCGCAATTTGTTTTTCAACATACCGGCGCGCCGCAAGTTCTTAAAGTCCAACCAAACAGAGTTGGCCAACATCACGAGCGAGTTTGAACGCATAGCACTCGCCCACCCCGACATAGCCTTCACGCTCCACTCTGGCGGCAGTGTCATGCTCGATTTGCCCGGTGGTAACTTCCGCCAACGCATCGTGGGCATATTCGGCCGCCGCATCGACAAACACCTCGTGCCGGTTGAGGTTGACACCACACTGGCACACATCAGCGGTTTTGTGGGCATGCCCGCTGCAGCACGACGCAAGAATGCACACCAATATCTCTTCGTCAACGGACGTTTCATGCGCCACCCTTATTTTGCCAAGGCCATTCTCACAGCCTACGAACGTCTGATTCCCGACGGGCAACAAGTGCCGTTCTTTATCAACTTTGAGGTTGACCCCGCACGCATCGATGTCAACATTCACCCTACAAAGACTGAAATAAAGTTTGAGGACGACAGCGCCATATTCCAAATTCTGCTGGCAGCTGTCCGCGAGTCGTTGGGCAAATATGGCGCCGTGCCAGCCATCGATTTCAACACCGAGGGGCGTCCCGACATACCAACGTTCAACAACGAGTTCAATGCGTCGTCTGCCCCCATTGCGCCGCCAACCATTCATGTCAACACAGCATTCAACCCCTTCGACACAGGAAGCCAGGCCGATGCCAGCAGCAATGACTTTGCACCACATGGCAGCGACAACCCTTCTGCGGCAGCATACCGCACACACCACCCCGCACCTGCCCCACTCGACTGGCAGCAGATTTACGAAAACGCACAAAGGCAGGCTGCCCAGCAACCACAAGCTGCCAACCAAGGTGAAGCGACCATTGAGATTGAGAGTCATTACAACAACGAGTCCTCAGCAAGTGACACCATGTCTGCCACACCCGATGCCCTCCCACAACCATCAGACAACGCACTCTACAACAATCTGCCGTTGCCCGACCAAAACGAGTGGCAAGCAAAGAGTGCCGCCGACCTGTTGCAATATAACGGCCGCTACATTGTGACAGGCATCAGCTCGGGGTTGGCGCTTATCGACCAACACAAAGCGCACATGCGCATCTTGTACGAGCGATACATCAAGCAACAGCAGGCACACAAAGCGCCCTCACAGCAAATGCTCTTTCCCGAGCCATTCACCACGTCACCCTCTGAGGGCATTGTGCTTGAACAAATTATGCCGCAGCTCAAGGAGGTGGGATTTGACATCACCACCACAGCCCCCAACACCTACGAAATATCAGGCACCCCCGTCGGCACTGAAGGCTTGTCGCCTACCGCCCTCGTCACCTCTATCCTGACCGATGCCATTGCCGGGCAAGCTGATGCCGCCGCCACCATCGGACACATCATTGCGCTGGCCCTCGCCCGCAAGGTGGCCATGCCTGTGGGCCAATACCTCACCACCACCGAAATGAGCGAACTCATTGGACAACTTTTCAGTTGCGAGTCACCGGCCATCACACCCGACGGAGCGCCCACAATGATTATTATCAATCCCGAAAAAATGTTTTAGACGCGCCTTTAGGTGTCATAAGCCGCCAAAACGCACAATACACCTTACAAAATAAGTCTAAATCACGGCATAAAAGCTATTTTTCACGCAAAAAGTTGCGTCAAACACACAAGTATACTTAACTTTGCAACGAGTTGCAGGCAAAAGTAGCCCCCTACGAATGCCGCGCAATACATAACGACAACAAAACAAATACAATATTATTAATAGTTTCAAATCATCTAATTATGAAAAAATTAATGATTGCACTCGCCTTTGTAGGTCTTGCATCGACCACAACGGCTATGGCTCAAGACACTGAAGTTCCTACCAAGAAGTACAGTGTGGCCACAAACTCTTTCTGGGCTAACTGGTTTGTAAGCGCTGGTGTATCTGGTACAGCTTACTACACTTCACAGGAGCATGGTGTTAGCAACAACCCATTCAGCGACAAGCGTGGTACTATCGGCTTCACTGTAGCCGTGGGTAAGTGGTTCACTCCTGGCATCGGTCTTCGTACTAAGTTCGACGCTATCAAGGGCAAGCAGGTTAACTCTGAAACGAGCCACCCTCTCTATACCGCACTCAACGTTCACGAGGACGTTATGTTCAACCTCTCTAACATGTTCTGCGGTTACAACGAAAAGCGCGTTTGGAACTTCATTCCTTATGTAGGTATCGGTGTATCAACTAAGCTGAACAACGGCAAGAATACTGACATCTACTACACTGCAGGTTTACTGAACAACTTCCGCGTAAGCAAGCACGTTCAAATTTTTGCTGACCTCAGCGTAGGTGCTACTGAAGGTTCTCTTGACCAGGGTGCCAACGACAACTGGGCAAGCTACAAGAAGAACAAGATGAAGCACTGGGACAAGGATCTCCGTCTCGACGTAGGTGTTACTTACAACCTCGGCAAGTGCACTTGGGACAAGGTGCCCGATGTTGATGCCCTCATGGCTATGAACAAAGAGCAGATGGACGCTCTCAACCAGTCACTCAAGGAGCAGCAGGACGAAAATGCACGTCTGCGCGATATGCTTGCTAACGCCAAGAACCAGCCTGTTGTTAACACCAAGGAATTCGTTGGTACTACTTCAAGCGTATTCTTCAACATCAACTCTGCTAAGGTTGCCAGCCGCAAGGATCTCGTTAACGTGAAGGAAGTTGCCGAGTATGCTAAGGCTAACAACTCTAAGATTGTTGTTACTGGTTACGCTGATAGCAAGACAGGTTCTGCCGAATACAACCAGAAGCTCTCTCAGAAGCGTGCCGAGACTGTTGCTAACGAACTCGTTAAGATGGGCGTTAACCGCGACAACATCATCACCGAAGCTAAGGGTGGTGTAATGAACCTCGAGCCGTTCTCATACAACCGTCGTGCTACTGTTAAGATTCAGTAATCCTTATTTGAACACTTAACGGTTCATATATCTCTTATCAAGGGCTGCGCCAAGTTGGTGCAGCCCTTGTTTTGTTTCATCTTATCACTTCTATATAACAAAGTTCAAATATCATCTTTGTTATTATCTCAACTTGTTTGCCATTCTGGCAAAGGGAACTGTCCGGTAAAACGTAGACGATCGGACTCAAGCACCAAACGCTAACACTAATGGGGGCGACGCGTCCCGCGTCGGAATTTTAGGCTAAGGCTCACAGACAGGCGTGTAATTAGTGCTGCCAACGAGCCATTATTTAGTGTAAGAACATTGCATTTTTCCCGACGCGAGACGCGTCGCCCCCATTAGTGCTTGCGTTTGCTGGTAGCGTTTAGTGGTTTACAGTAAATGGTGATGTAACGCCAAACTTAATTCTGTACTACCGTGATGGGAGTGCTGACACCATTCGACTTGAGCGTGAGCGTCACACTGCGCTGATGGCCCGTAGTGTTGCGCAACACCTTGAGCGTGTCGGTGCAAAGCACATTCTTGCGTATGTCGGCCGGCGAAAGCGTGTGCGTAAGCCAGTCGCAATCATCAAATCCGGTAAGTTCGGCCCCGTCGGCATACACCGTAAAGGTGATGACCGGTTTGGCTGTGAGGGTAACCCCATCCTTGGTGGTGGCACTGTACAAACCCTCAGAGTTGATATTCTTGAGTGTGAAAGTGCCCGTAGTGCTGTCGTAAACCGGCAAGCTGATGTTGAGATAAGGTTTCTGCGTAAACACGGGGCTGAACGAGCCGATGTGCTTGGTGGGATTTGTCAGCGTGAAAGTGGCTGTGCGCTCCTGGCCCGTTGTGTTGGGTGTGAAAGTGAAAGTGGCACGGCTGCGGTCAATGTAGCCCTTGCGCACCACGAGTGTGTCGGGAGCAGGCTTGCCGTTAACCGACATCTGCATCCAGTCGCTCTCGCAAGTATATGTCCAAGTATCGGTACTCGTCACTTTGATTGAGTCCTCAGTTTGGTCGGCATAAACAATGAGTGCGTTGTTGTTATGTGTGCCTTGCCAGTAAAACTGGTGAAAGTCGTTGTCTGCGTCATCACACGACGTTACAAAGGCTGCGGCTGCAATAGTAGCTGCCGCCAGAGCAAAGAGTGATTTCAGTTTCATAATTTGTGTCTGTTAAGTTGGTATGTAGTGTTATGCTTTAGAATGAATGTATGTACGCGCGGCATGGGCCACTTTCCCACTCTACCCTCGTTTAGTACCACTCCACGTTGGTTGAGTAAGAGCTGCGTTTCTCCCACTTCAAGGCATCGGCCAATTCGGAGGCACGTGCACGGAAGGTGAAGTTGAACGACGAATAAGGCTTGAGCACCACGTTGGCCGACATTTCAAAGCAATGCAAGTCGCGCGAGAGCGACATGGTTGTCATTGACAACTTATGCATTTCAAAGTCGTAGCCAGACGAGAATGAAATGTTCCACCCCTCGGCTATGCGCAGGTAGCCCGAAGCATTGAGCGTCTGCGTAAACGAGAATGGGTAGCGCATTCGGCGCACATTGATTTGCCGGCTGCGGTCCTCGGCCATGGTGATGCCATACGACAGTGTGAGCGACCATGGCATGCTGAAAGTGAGATAGCCATCGGCATCAACCTTGGCCTTGTTTTTGGGTTTCCGCCCACCCTTGCGCGCGGTCTTCAAGTCGGGGTCCACATTGGCATCTTCCACATCGTCAGCATCAGCGTCTGCTGTGTTGTCCTTGGCCGAACTGTCGGCCTTGCGGCGTCCGTGCAGAAAATCCATCAACTTGTTCCACGTCTGGTTGTTGAGCGTGTACGACAAGTTCTGCGACATGCCTTGGAAACGTCCGAAGCGTCCGTAGCTCCATTCCGTGCGGTCGGAAGTTACCACCTGGCCGTTTTCGTTGAACTTGTAAGCATAGGTGGCAAACACAGCCGCCATCGAGAAGGTTTTGTTCTTGCCCAACTTCAGTCGCAGTCGTGTGCTGAGGTTGCTCCACGGCTGGCGGCTGGCCGCCATGTTGTACGACAGCGAGGCCGAAAGTTCGTCGATGAGCGATATTTTGCGGTAACCCGTAGAGTCGCGGTCGGAGCGCACCTTCATTTCGAGGTTGTTCGACACCGACATCGATATCAAGCCCTGCTTCGACCCCGAGGGGTAGCCATATATGCCGTTTGAGTAGGGCGAATACGCCACCATGGTTGAATTGCCCGAGGCATCGGTGCGCTCATACTCCTTGCGGTAGCCATAGCGCGAGGCGGTAAAGTCGGGCGCATAGCTAAAGGTGACAGCGGGCTTGAACACGTGGCGAATGGCCACAATCTTTCCGCCAAAGAGCTTTTTCCAGGGTTTGTAAAAACCATAGAGCGTGGTGTTGGCTGTTACGCCCACATTCCAGTCGTAGAGGTTGTAAAAACCATAGGTGGTGTCGCACACCTCCTGCTGCAGCAGCGTGTTCCACGAGCGGTTGATGCGTGAGGCATACATGATGTCGCGGAACGAGAACGATGGCGATATGTTGATGTACTTGAACAGCTGGAAGGTGGCATCGATTGGTACACGATGCTGCATGCCATTGCGCCAGTCCTTTATCAGGTTCGACTTAAAGAGCAGGTTCTCCTTGGTGGTGATGGAGTTTGACATTTGTCCGGTGTACGACATCGAAATCTTTTCGTACCACCGCTCCTTGCCTGCCTGATGCTTGCGGCGGAAGGGGTAAAAGCGTGCCAACGATATGCTCACATCGGGCAGTGTGAGGGCTATGGTGGAGTTGCACATGTTTTGTGTCAAGTTGGCCGAGGCCGATATGCTTAGCCCGATGTTGGTAAACGTGTGGCCAAAACTTACCGAACTGGCGCGGGTGCTCTGCGTGTACGACAGGGGGTTGTACATGCTCTCAAGATTTTTGCGCTCATAGTTTTCGGAGGCAAAGTTCACACGTGCCGAAAAGGTGGTGTTGGGCATAGCCTTCGAGTCCTTGGTGTGTGTCCATTGCAGTTTGAGGCTCTTTGTCACAGCATAGTCGGGCATATTCTTTTCGCCCTCCACCGTGCGCAAGTAGCTAAAGTAGAAGTTGCCGCGGAAGCGGTAGCGCTTGTTGTAGTTGGTCTCGGCACTCAAGCCCCACGATCCCTTGGTGTAGATTTCACCCAGGGCCTTGAGGTCCATATAGTCGTTGATGGCCCAATAGTAGCCACCATCGCGCAGGTAAAATCCGCGGCTCGTTTCGTCGCCATACGATGGCATGACAAAGCCCGATGAATACTTTTTGTTGAACGGGAAGAAGCCGTAGGGTATGGCCAGCGGCAGTGGCACGTCCTCCACCACCAGGTGTGCCGGTCCGAACACCACGTCCTTGCCCGGACGCACCTTGGCACGCGACAGTGCCAAATAAAAGTGCGGGTGCTTGGCATCGCAAGTGGTGTAACGCCCCTTTTCGAGGTAGAGTGTACCGTCGGCGGCACGTTTTGAGCGTTCACTCGTCATAAAGCCGTCGCCCTGTTTGGTGTTGACGTTGAGAATGTAGCCCTTTTTGGTTTTGAAATTGAACGACATGCGCTCGCTGTCATATTGGTCGGTGCCCTGTGTGTATTGCGGACGTCCGTCGAGCCCGCCCTCCACCGTTGAGTCGGCACGGGCCTCAGCATGCACCATGCTCGAGTCCATGTTCATCGATATTTTGGCTGCCGTCAGCTGCATGTTCTGATAGTTCACCTGTGCCTTGCCATAAAGGTAGGCCAGTCCGCTGGCGGCGTCGTATACCATGGAGTCGGCAGCCTGATATTCTACCGGCGAGTCAATGCCTGGTTTGGTCTTGACGGTGTCCACCTTCACCGAATCGCGGTATGTGGTGTCCGTGGCGGCCGCCTCGTCCTTCGGCACACGCGGCTTTGCCTCTGCGGTGCGTGGTGTGGCGGCGGTTTGTTTGGTTGTTGTGGTGTCAGTCGTCACACTGTCGTGTACTGCTGGCACAGCCAGTTGCTGTGGCTGCAAACGCAAGTGGCTGGCCACAACGCATAGTGTGGTCAGCAATGACAGTATGAAGAGAGATAGTTTTCGCATGAATTGTGTTGGGAGGGGGATATAATACGGGGTGAATGCCGGGTGCGCCTTACGGGGCAGATTGTTCACTGCCGGGCCGAGGGGAGCAATTCGGGCTCAAACAGCTTTACCCAGTTCCAGAAAATGTCCACGCCCTCGTGTCCAAATTTTTCGAGACTTTTAGCTGTATCTTCGGCAGAGCGTATGCGGTCGGGGTGGCTCTTTGAGTAGTACTTGTCGGCATAGCACACGAGTTGTTCCTCAAGTGTTTCGGGCCGGTAGTCGCCTTCGGGCAAAGGTAATTCGCGTGCCTTTATCACCTCAGGTGTGAGTCCGGTGCCGGTATGGCGTTCGCACACGCGCGCCACCTTGTCGAGTCCTTCCTTGCGCATCAGTTGTCCGCCAAGATAGCCGTGCATCAAGTAGTGGTGCGTGCCATGACAGTGAATGGCAGGTGCGTCGGTCATGAATATGCCTATATCGTGCAGCATGGCCGCCTGTTCCACAAAGGCACGGTCGATGTGCAGTTCGGGGTGATTATCAACGATTTTAAGCGCCCTATCCGTCACCTGTTTGCTATGTTTTATGAGCAATTTGCGCAAAGGCTCATTGTCGGCATAATACTTATTTATAATATCTAAAGCACTCATCGTGAGTTTTTAGGTGCAAAGTTAGTGCAAACCGAAAGTAAAGCGAAAGAAAAAGTGTACTTTTTCTTTCACTTTACTGAGGTGCAGCCTAACTTGGCGAAGCAAAGTTAGTGCAAGGTGAGTGAAATGCAAAATGAAAGTCCAAAAGACTTTCATTTTCATTTCCGAGCCGCAGCCTAACTTGGCAAAGCAAAGCAAGCAACACATCTCATTCAATCCACCCACACTTTGTATACGGTGCACTTGCCCTTTACGTCCGTTACGCGCAATACGTACAGCCCAGTTTCTACACCACGGCATTCCAACAACTGCGCGTGTGCAGCACGCGATGTGGCCACCAATCGTCCATCAGTTGCAAACACCTGCAACTCACATAGATCCGACGCGTCCGAACGCACCTGCACGTCATGCCCCACCACCCTCAAAGAATGAGAATGGCAAACAGTTTCACATTTTACGGCTGTCTTTGCAGCCACCAAGGCATAACGTCCCAAATCCGTTCCACACGTGTTCAGCGTCAATGTCATACCCTGATAAAGCGCGCACACATCACCCGTCAAACGATCAAGCAAAGCATAGTTCGTCAAATCAGTATGCCCCTTTGCAGCAAAGCGCAAAGTCAGCGTGTCATGCTGTGCCGCATATATGCCAAGGTCCAAAGCCCTGCCATCAAACACCGTCACATCACAAGCTTCCCCATTGTGCGACTGAGCGAACAGAGCCAGCTGCGGCTTGGCCCCGGCATCAAACAAGGTGGCCGAACCCTTCAAGCCCTTTGTTCCCGTCACAATCCACGCCGAAGCCTCAAGTCCCGTATGCTTGCTCGTCAGAGTCAAGCGCAAAGCATCTGCGGCCGCCTCCTCCGGCACCTCATCGGTCAGCATGTCACCGTTCAACACCAAGTCTATCGACTGTTGAGCCTCATCAGTCTCCACAAAGAAAGCCTCTCCCGGCCCAATGCGCATGGCATCACCCACCAATTGTCCATCAGCCAACACGGCGGTATTGTTAGTATTACCATCGTAAAGCTTCACACCTTTTATGACAGAAGCATTGCCCTTGAGCAAACGAGCCACATTGATATAACTCTGAAACGGATTACCCACCAAAAAGAATGTACCCGCTTTTTCGCCCGAAAGGTGCAATGTCAACGGCACGCTTCCCTTATACACATGGCGCTGCTGCGTATTTTCTCCACCACCCACATAGCCCTTATAAGTATAATTCTCCGGTGTGGTGTTTGCATCGTCTTCATACACAAAGCGCCCTGCCAGACTGCGGTCAAGGTTCGTTTCCTGCAATGCAAGCTGTGTGCGGTCATAGTTATTGTAATAATTATAGGCAGTATGCTCCTTCGGAAAACGGAAACGGAACACCTGCGTTGCGGGCAGTGCATCGTTATCCACCCACAACGAAAAGCCTTCACCGCAACCATACAAATGCTTCAGATGGTTAAAGTGGTTGGTCCACTCCGTCTGCGTCACAGCCACAGTCGTCTGCTCGCCTGTTGTTCCATCACCCAACAGTTTTCCAGGGGCCGTCTTGTTCCACAAGCGTTGGTATATGATAGGATTAAAGCGGTTTTGCGGTGCACTTGTCTCATCAAGCGTTGTAAAGTAATCACCAGTCTGCACGCCTTTCATGCTGGCCGGCACAAACGCATCACCCGTATAGGTATCATGCAATGTTGGTGCAAGCAAGTAATAGCGGTTGGGAGCAAGCGCCCACTCTACCCACGCCTTGGTATAGTTCAGACATTGTGGTGCGCCCACTGCCGCTTGAGGTTCAAAATGAATATTGTTGCAGCAAAACAAGTCAGCACGCATCACCTCAGACTCGGCCACACTGAGCACGGGGTAACGCACCGCCTGCGAGGGAATGACCACATCTGTACAACAATAGGGTGAGCCATTCGTCCAGTTATTCCACTCATTCCAGTCGGCCGTAGCGGCATTCTTGCGCCAAGTCGTCTGATTAGGGTGTACCGTATATGGCACACTGGTCAGCAAATTGCCACTGCCATCATATACCAGCAAATTATAGCGTCCGGACACCGACATCACATAAGTTCGCGAAAAGTCTCCAGTGGTGTTCGTCGTAAATGCGTCATTTATCCCTTGCTCCTTCATCACCACACGGTAGTCCGTTTCCGAGGTACCTGTACCACTTACAGTAATGCTGCCGCCCTTACATACATCAGTAATAGCAATGTCCTTTATTGTAGTTTTGCACGATTCCGTGTCCTTACAATCAGGAATGCCATCGTTGTCAATATCCCCACGCAGGAATATGCCGTAAAACTTTTGAACGTCTAATGCCGACACCACCCCGGCTATGGTCAGCCTTATCTCGTCATACATTTCCTTGGGCTGCATAAGCAACAAATTCTTCTCGCCATAACCTATCACATTGGCCCCGAGCACCTTCCAATCGGTAAACTTATCACCCGTAGGCTTACCCTTATAATAGGTTTCGACCGTGAGCCAAGCACCCACCGAAGCCCCAAGAGCATAGGTCTTTTGGTCCACCACAATGCCCAACTGGTGACGGAAGTCAAGCGTGTGGCCCATATTCACCGCTATTACCGAGCCACCACCCACATCAACAGTGTTCACTATGGTCATGGCCGTGTTAAGATTGCCATCAACCAGGCAACTCAGGTTATCGTCAACCCCCGCCACCTTTACAGCCCCTGCCATTTGGCAAGCATTGGCATTGATGCTGGTGCCAGTTGTATCGCTCAACACCACTGCCCCGCAACTCAACGCATTGGCACAAGGCGAGTTGCTATCCTCCATAAAGGCATAGTAAAGTTTCAACTTTGACAGTCCAAGATCGAGCACACCCGATTTCCACAACACTATCTGGTCAAACTGTATGGGCTTGGCGTCCTTGTCAATAGGTTCGACACGTATGCTGAAACGCACCTTCTGCGTTTTTGTGCTGGTGCCCACACCCGCCCCAATGGCATTGCTCTCGCTAATGACATGCCGGTACACCTCCTTGTTATCCTTGTAGCAGCGTATTTGGAAGAACTCCAACACCTTAGCATCAATCACCTCATTGTCGCTCTCCACCACGAAGCCCACATTCACAGCCCCCTGTTGGTCGGCTGTGCCATCAAACATGAGTCCGTCTGTACGCTGCACACCTGCAATAGCCAGATTATTGGCCACACCGAGGCCACCCACATAAGTGGCATAGTTGCCATAGTCCTTGTCGAGCAAGTTCTCAGCATGTTCAAGGTTAGATATCGACACCAACGAACCCGAGCCATCAGGTATCTGGTCGTTCATCAGGGTATAAGTGCCATACACAGCCTGGTCAAGGTTTACAAAGTCTGTGCCGCAATGCTCGGTCTTGTCCGGCCCAAAGTTGTCATCCACCACCAGTGTCACATCGTCGTGGCAGCCATCAGCTGCCGTGGCGCGGAAGGTGTATTCGCCTGACACATTCATTCCCGTCACATAGCCCGAGGCTGTCACCTTGGCATTAGCCCCTTCGGGCTGCAGCAACAGCGTCCAGCTTACCGACAAGGCCGGATTGCTGTGCAGTTGGAATGATGTTTGCGAGTCGCACACATTGGTGTTGGTAGTGGGACGTATGTCACAATGGTGTGCCACATCGGGGGCCTCCTTCACAAAGCCATAATACACACGCGTACCGCCCAAGTCCACTTTCAAACCGCCATAAAAGGCTATGCGCGCCCCCGAAAAGTCGCATTTGGCCAGTATTGATGCCGTGCCGTCACCCCCCGTGGCCACGCCCAAACCAAGTACGCCGGCCGAGAGGGTCTCGGTCTGCACATTCTTGCCTGCGCGGTTAAACAGTTCTATGTTAACGGCCGACCCGAGCGACAGGTCGAGCAACGCAACATTTTTATACTTAAAGCCCACCTCGCTGCCAGCCTTGAACACTTCCTGTCCGTTATCGTTCTCGCCTCCTGGGGCACATTCTATCTTTGCACCGCCCATGTAAGCCAATCCCACAAACGGGGTGAGCGACATATAGTTGTTCAGGTCATCGTCAACAAGTCTCTTCTTTTCCTCATCTGTTACCGGAAAAGGTATACCGAGCAGCACGGGGTTCTCTCCCGACACCGACTTGATGTAAGCCCCGGGGGCAGTCGTCCCCACCTTTTCGCCATAGGCTTTCACACCATTATCGGTGAGCAGTGTCTGTGTCACACGGCCCACAAAGGCATATTTAATTTTGAGTGCCATGCCCAAGTCAAGGTTCACACCGCCCGAGGGCTGCAAACACACCTCGTCAAATATTTCGCGCGCCTTGGCAGTAAGGCATATACATGTCTCGTCCGAACCGGGGATTTTGATAAGCGTCAAACTCACCCCACCAGCATTTTGGCCCTCCTGCACAGGAATGGTGCTACCCAGCACGCCATCGCGATAGAACACCAGGCTCATAGCCTTTACCACATCAAGGCTAAGCACACTGGCCCCCGATGAGGCCACCACACAAAAACCAGCTTCAGTGCCCTCGCCATAATAGTTGTTCTTATCGCGCACACTCACTATGGGGTTGACCGTCACGCCCGCTTTAAGCACCGAGGGGAAAGTGGCATAGTCCGACAAGTCCTCGTTGGTTATATTGCCCAAGCTGTCGGCCCACTCGCCCACCCCTACGGCACTTACCAGTTTGTTCACCGTGCAACCACTGCCCACCAGTGCCCGGCGGTTTTCCAGATACTTCCAGTTCGACACTGTTGGCTGATTTTCATTGGCATCGCGGTCGTACCACACGGTGCGTCTGCTGTCAAGCAGACCGTCGGCCGTAGGCGTATCGCTGGCACTTTGCGCCAGCACCGCGGTAGCAAACTGCAACAAGCAGCAGGTTAATAGCACACTTATGCGTTGTATCATAGTTCTTTATATGCTTTTAGTCTCCCAACTCGCTCTTTCCCGTAATAGTCGAGAGCTTCCCCTTAAATCTGTAAAGTTGATTGCGACGTAAATAATAGGTGTTATCGCTCACGTCGGGAGCGATAATGCCCGTTCCCTGTTCGGCAGACGACACATTGGCGGTTGTAATGGGATAGTCGATCGGTTTTTTTAGTTGTAGGTTCTTCTTACAGAACACGCGCAGTGCCAAGCGGGTTGCCGTGGGCAACACCCAAGCCCCAAGAGTTATGGTGCTGCCTTCGGCTATCACATCGTTGCCCTCAGCCATAGCTATCACGGTATAGGAGTCATTGCCAAGCGTTTGAGTTATCGGGTTGAAAGCCTGCGCAAAGGCATCGTAGCTATTGAGTTTGACCGCGGTGTTGGTATGGTTGGCCATCAAAGCCACCCAATGCACATCGCCCTGGCTCTGCTTGTCTATGCTGAGTGTCATTTCCACACGTGCCATGCCGCGGTACAACACCCCCGTCAATGGTGAGTTCGAAATTATCTCGCCATTGCTCTGCTGCTCTCTGAAATGCACCACACGGTTGCCCATAGCCGTATGACACTCGCCATAGAACAACTGCGGCGCATAACTCAGGTAACCACTCAAGCACTTATCATTCTTCCCTAGAGCAGGACCATACAAAAACTCCTTCCAACCAGTCACATTGGCCTTGACTATGTCGGCTTGCGCCTCAGCCAGAGTGATACCGTTTTGCAAATTAAGCATAAACAAGTTTTGCTCACCCGTGGCAGCGGGTATCAAGTTATGCGATGGTGGGAGAGCAATGCTCGAACTGTAGGCCACTGCAATGACACGGTACTGATAGCCGCGCATCTTTTTGAGTTTGCCCGTAGCCGTCAAGCGGTGGTCCGAAGCGGATGCACGGCTACACGTCACCTTTTGGTCATTGGTAGGGTCATAAACGAACTCACTGTCGCTAATGGTTGCAGCCTCGTCAACGGCCTCGCTGCTTGCTTCGTCGTCACCTGTCACCTTGCGTCTGAAGGCAACGATACGCACATGGTCGGTTTGCACTGCAGCGGCCTCGCCGTCCACCTTCGGATCGTAAGGGTCGGTAGCCGCACCCGGTGGTGCCGAGCGGGTGGTGTTTGCGGGTAAAGCATAAGTGCCGCCAAAGGTGATACTTACAGGCACAACAACGCTTTCACTGTCCACCTCACCTACTGTCGGTTGAGGCGGCACCGTGGCGATGTCATCACTGCAGGCTGCAAGCACAGCTACCAATGCCCCGCATAACAGCCGGGTGCATCGATACTTCTTTTTACTGAATATCAAAGTCATGATCTTTCTCAAAATTCGGCTCTACCTGTATGGTTATGTCAGCGGTTGCCTCACCCAAGCTGAGCGGCTCATTTTGTTGCAAATTGAGTGTACCGATGGTATAGAAGCAATTTGCCCGGAGCGGAAAGTTGTAGCTGCGAGTCTTGCCATCGTCCACCGCCACACGGTAGGTTTTATACAGCACACCGCCCTTGTAAAGTTTCAAATTAAGCGTGCCTGTACCTTGGTCGGCCGAGGCCTCTACCGGCAACACATAAGCGCCATCAAGCACTGTTCCGACACGTTTTTTCAACGTGGTGCCCGTCACGGCCACTCCCGCCAGCGTGCCTTCATTCACCGGCAGGTCAAGCAGTGTGGTGCTGCCATCGGCTGTGGCTGTGCCATGGTCCATGTAGGCACCATCTGCGGCATCGGGCTTTGCCACAAGGGGCACTTCGCTATGTTGGTCTTTATACAGCACCAGCTTAATGTCGGTCACCCCCTCGGGTATGTCGTTAAGATAAGCCTGCACCCCGGCCACACGCCGGTACAGGTCGATGGTCACCAGGTTGTTGCCACGTTGGGGCACGCATTCAGCCGTGCCGGCAAAGAGTTCAGCATGGTTCATATCGTGCGCAGTCTTGCCAGTGGCCAAACGGGCCACGGCTTGTCCGAGCGTGGTGCCATTGGTTATGGCTGCAGGCAGATTGTAAGTAGGGCCTGCACCCTCACCGGTGGCGCCGGGCTTATTGTCAAGGCCAACAGCCAGCAGGGTGTATGTAGTGCTTCCGTCGTAAACGAAAATGTTAGGGTCTATTTTGTAAAATTGCGATGCCGTCTGGCCGGTCGATTGTTGCCAGTCTACATCGAGGCTTTTAATGCACTCGGCATCGCTGCCTGTGCCTTTGAATATGTACAGTTGCACATACTCCACATGCTGCACATTGTCTGAGCTTTGCAGCGTAGTGCGTTGCACACGAGCCGATGTTTGCAAACATACGCTCACATGGTCTTGCGTGGCACCCTCATCTGCCAACACGGTGTCGGCTGTGCACGAAGGCAGCAACCCACACAATAATGCCACCACGATTGAGGCACATATTTTGATAGAATAATTCATTGCGCATAATACATTGATGTATGGTAAAACGCCCAAGCGCATATTTATGGCATCTACGACAATGCTTTTACCAAACAAAAATTATTCTGAAGAAAAAAGGTTCAAGAACCTGCACACACAGCACAACGCCCTTGAACCTTTTGTATGTAATTTTAGGGTTTAAGCCAATAAGACTATTCGTCAATGCTCATGTGATGCAGAGCTTCCCAGTTGTCGTTCACGCGGATTACAACGTTCTGTATCTTGCTCAAGTCAGTGGGTTGATCGGTACCAGGTTCGGTTTTATCGGGATTGGTGGTATCCTGCTTGTGAATACCTATTGAGTAGATGTGGTTGCGGAACAAGCTGAACACATCGGCAGTCTCGGCAAAGCCCATGGCTGTGCCTGCGCCAAACAAATCGGCTGATGCCGTCTCGCCCGTCTTACCTATCTGATCATTCGATGCGTCCAACTTCACAGGCCAAGCATAGAGCACATTGCCTGTTGCATCAAGCAATTGCAGTTCAAGGGTTGACTTGCCCTCCGTTGCACTGAATGGTACGATAAAATTACTGGCAAACACTGAGCCTTTCAAGTAGCTGCCGGTGTAGCCGTTGGGTTTTTCCCAGTTGGAGTCATTCTTGTCGTACACACCATCAATGTTCTTGTCGCCACCGGGGAACCAGTCGGTTATTTTGGCACTGAACAATACATTTGCTTCATCGCCATTAAGGAACTTGGCTGTTTTGCCGGCAGGCACCGAACCATTAACCATGTACATCACATTGGCATCAGTCGTCGTAAATGATCTGTTGAATGAGCCAAATGTGAGCACCGTGTTCTTGCTGCGCGATACCATGCGTATGCTGGCCACATCGGTTTCACCTATCTTGGCAGGAATTGAAGTAAAGTAGCCATAAGCGCCGGCCACCTGGCGGTGCAGGGTCACATCTACGCTCTGTATTGCCTTGCCCTTGCTGCCATCAGTTCCATCAATCTTTCCGTCTTTCACGGTAAACTCTTTCTCGCCGGCAAACACCTCCTTGGCTTCGGCACCTGCCTGTGTGGTGGCTGTTATATTCTTGTCTAAAACATCGCCCTTGGCTGGCAAAATCAATTTGTAGTTGCCTTCATTGTAGCCTACTGCCGTCACAACATAACTGCCAGCGCCCAACTTGTCGGCCTTGGGTATGGTAAAGGTGAGTTTCTTGCCATGGCCATTGGTATCATAGTCAGTGGCTGTGCCGTTCCAGTTGTCGAGTGTGTGGATGTATACCACTTTGTTCTTGTCCGCACCGTCGTCCTGCGAACGTACTACGAGTGTTACCTTCTCAATGCTTTGGCCGGCAGCTTCGCTCTCGAGCGTGCGGTCGGCTGCGGCACGTGTGGCACGGTCGCCACTGCTTGCCAATGTAATGGTAAATTGCTGTTCAGCTCCATTGTTGTCTGCCACGATGCCTTCGTCGTTGCTGCAAGCTGCAAGCGACATGAGGCCTGCAAGCATTGCACCTGAAATGAAATACTTCTTCATTGTTTTAATGTTTTAGTTAAGCAGGTGTTTTTGAGCACCAGTTTATGTGTTATCCTTATGCTTTGGCGGAATTAGCAAACAATCTGACAAGTTTACGTGGTGACAGGATCGTTTGCCAGGTTTTTTTGAACGTTTTTGTCAGTCTGACCTTACCATAATAAAAAGTGTATGTGGCATGCCATGCTTGCTTGCCAACTTGTCGGCCCGGCATTTCCGCCTGCGTGTTATTCTATCGAGTTATTCTATGTCCAATGTATGTGCGGCCTCCCATTCGTCGTTGATGCGCACATATATGTCGTACCCTTTCTTTTCGGTGTCATACACATAGCGCAGACCTGTTATGGTGTTGCGGTAAAGGGTGGTCACCACATCAGTGGGGGCGAGTTGCGGCACGAGGCGGCCATTCTCGTCGTATATGCCAATGCCCACACGGGTGGCATTGCGTGCCACCGAAGGAGGCAAAATGGTGTGTGTGTCAACCTCTGTGCCAGCAAACCGCGAACTGTTGCGCATCACACACTCTCCGTTGTAGCCAAACTTGTCGTCCACCCCGGCAAACACCCCCGTTTCAGTTATTGACAAGGCAGCAGCATGATACTGCGGCGGCAGGTTCTCTACCTCAATGTGAAGTTTGCTCTTGACGCGTTTCAGCAGCAAGGTGTGGTCATAATGCCAAGCATCGTACTGCACGGTGTCGCACACGAGGTAGGGGTCGCCAGCCTCATCGAGCGGCAAAATCGCGGGCAATTCAGTCTCATTTTCAAGTCCGCCCCACACAGTCACGGCATATTTGCCAAAAGGCAAGTCGGCCGGCAGGTTGATGGTGGCTTGACATGCGGTGTCTGAAGCTGGAAAAACGTGCTGCTCGGCCACCACACGCCCCGTTTGCACATCAACTATGTGCCATGCCACCGATTTGACATAGGTGGACAAGGGGGCTTGTTCGGGCTTTATCGGTTCGTCGGCAAAGCTGCCCGCATTGCTGTAATTGTAGTCGGCCACACCCACATGCAAGGACAAGGGCGGACAAGGTGGCAATTCGTCACGAATGCAGCTAACCAACAGCACCGGCAGCCACATGAGTACGAACATTTGTTTGATTACTTTTGTCATTGTATAGACTGTATTTACCCGTTGTCGGGAGTCTTGCTTGTCCCGTTTAGCTTGTCTGTTTTGTTAACTAATTCGGTCTACACACCGTTTTTTAGGCACAACTACTTATTCCATGCTGTCGATAGCCTGGCGGGCTTGTCTCAGGCATGAGTCCTCACCTGCACCAAGCACCTGACGGGCTTCGGCATAACGGCCTTGTGCTGCCATGGCATAGGCCAGGGTGCAACGCAACGTGTCGGTACGGCGGTCGGGGGCAATGGCCGAGGCTGTCTGTACGGCCTCGGCAGCATGGCCGGCACGCAGCAGGAGCACAGCCAAGTTGTTGGCAGCCACTACCGACTGGGGGTAATGGCGCAAGGTTGTGCGGTACACCTCCATGCGCGCCGTGTCGGTGGACTGGAGGTCGGCCACGTGCAGCAACTCGTCTTCGTTAAAAGCATCGGGACGCGTAGCGTAGAGGCGTAGCATTTCGGCGTCGGTCGTAAAATTGCGCAAAGTGTAAACATAGGTGTAGGTTACACGGCGGTCCTTTGCCAAATAGTGGTCGCGTATGTCGGGCCAGCAGGTCAAGCGGCGTATGTACCGCTCCTGCACATCGTCATTGCCACCCGGATGTTGCTTTAATATGTTGCTGACGAGCACTGAGTCCTTACAACCTGCAGCGGTCATGGCTGCCAACACGGGTTGCCAGCCTTCGGGGCGGGCACTCACCTTAATTTGCGCGGCATAACGCGGCGGCAAATGCAACTGCTCAAGCAACCAACGGCGGGCCGAGGCGGCACGATTGGTGGCTAACATCAAATTGTGACGGTAGCTGCCCTCGGCCGAAGCCGCACCGCTTATGGTCAGGCTGGTGAGTGTGGCAAGTGAGTCGGTGAGCACCGGGCGCAGACGCTTTGTCATGGAATCGAGTTCGGCGCGGTTGCGCCCCATGTCGGCACGTATGTCCCACTTGTCTACTACAAAGAGCAAGCGCGCCTCGCCCTGGCCCGTCACCACCTTGGGACGTACCACAAAGGTGTGTGGTGCGAACTGTGCCAGTTGCTGCGGCAAGTCGGCCACTGCATTGACTGCACGCCCCATAGCCAATGTGTCGATGGCTGTGCAGCGGCCACAACCATCGGTGGTGAGCATTGCACGCAAGCGGACCTGACGCAGGGGAAGGGGCATGTGCAATGTGTCGGCATAGGGCAGAAGGGCCACATGCTGCTTGTCATAATGCAAGGCCATGGGGCTGTAAGGGTCAGCGTAACCCTCGAGCACCTGCCGGCGATGCAACTTGCGACTGAACTGGCTGCGGTCGGCTATCAAGGGGGTGAGTTCGGCCACCACACTGTCGGCACCAATCACCATCTGCGGCACGACTATCAAACGCTGGCGGCGCGTCAGTGCCTTACGCGGCACAACAAAGGTGGTGTGCACCACGGCGCGACCGGCTGCATTGGTGTGCCACAGCGGCAACATGTCTGCTTCAAGATGCACACGATTTTGCTCGAAATTATAGTGTGCGCATCCAGCCGTCAGCAACAAAGCCAACAGTAACGACAATGTATGTAAAATACGCATGATTAAAAAAACGATATTTTGCTGCTGCCTGCCACAGCGTACAAATGGACAGGTAACACCCATGTGTTGAACTACTTGCACGAGGCTGACAAGAGCCTTCTGTGCTTAAAACACGTAAGCCACACTCAAGCTGGCCATGGTTGGCCCCCAATAGTTGTGGCGACGCGACATACTGCACTTTTCGCAGTAGATGCGTTCACCCTCCTTGTACCACAGACGGGCATAGCCTATGCCTATCTCGGCCTCAACATTCCAGTGTGGAGAAAGTAGCCAAGCATAGCCATAACTGATGCCACCTCCGGCCAAGTAGCCGTCGTAGAGTTTTTGTTTGAAACCGCCGTAATACTGAGCTGCGTGGGCGTGCACACCCACAAAATGGCCCTCGAAACGCTGGCAGAACCAGTAGCGCAAGGCGGGCTGTGCAGCCCATAGGTGCATTTTGCGCCCACGGCTGAAGTTCCACGGATTGTAGGCTGCCGCAACGTTTAACGTGGTTCGTGGCGAAAGCCCTAACTCTACACCGACATTGGGAGTGGTTGCGCCCCAACAGAGTGCGTTTGTCTTGAGTCCTGCCCTCTGCGCTCGGCATGGCAGGATTTGAAGTAAAATGAACAGGCTTAATAGAGCTAACAAGCGCTTATTGGCAATAATAAGTATGAACAGTCCCTTCAAGGAATATGCTGTTTCATTTGTCATCAATGAAGATCATTTCGTAGCGAACGACAATGCAAGCAAATGCAATGGCGGTCAAAACACGTTGACCATTTTGTAAGAAATGCTTTCGCTGCCGCTATAAAGAAAAAGAACTGAGCCTAAAAATTCGTCCGCTTAACAAACCAATAAGTTGTGCCTTAATCAATACGCCGCAAAGGTACAACAATAAACGAAAAATACCCCCCCGCCAACTTAATTTTTGCTAAAATACACTGAAATGCTATGAATTTCGTCTTTTGTACTGCACAAACAAGGGTTTAGTAGGTGTTCAATATTATTTTAGATTTTTCTCGGTTTGACTTAACCGATTGAGAAATAAACTTTTAGCGAATTATTTGAGAAATAGAAGTA
>OOAG01000755.1_pt1 | contig 27375 bp, 16 predicted proteins | sample 1671461 | NCBI WGS metagenome assembly OOAG01 (sample SAMN06348159, study PRJEB24527) | human gut metagenome | biome: human gut; feature: ankylosing spondylitis patient; material: feces | host: Homo sapiens | place: China | collected 2015-10 | reverse complement strand
TTTCTTTTTCGGTTCGCGGTTGAATTTATATACCACCCTTAACATGGCATATCTTTGGACCACATTATAATACGTCTCGGTTTGTCCTTGGGCGTTGATGTTGTAACGTATGTTGGACAATTGGTTAAAGATGTCGAAACCGTCCAGCATGAACACCAACTTTCCTTTAAGTACGGATTTGCTTAAATGGAGGTTGCACAAGAACTCATCCGTGTTCAGTTGGTTGGTTTCAAGTCCACGCCTGCTGTACATCATCAGGTCTCCGCTAAGTCCGAAACCGGCAGGAAGTTCCCAGTTCCCGTTCAACCCGTAGCTGTAATCAAACGTGTTGATGGTGGAAATATTCTTCCCCTTGGCATTCGTCCAATAGAAGTTTCCCCTCAACCCGAGAAACAGCTTGTCTTTCCGGAAGTCCAAACGCAAGGATTCCTTTACGGTCGCCTTGTATACAATATTGCGTATGCTGCTTTGATTGTTCAGGCTGAGGTAATCCACATTGTGGCTATATGTCCAGTCTGTAAAATTGGAAAAATAGAACCATCTTTTTTTGTCAATCGGTGCCACAGTGTTGAATCCACCATAGTAATACCAGTTCCCGTTCACGGTTTCCGGCCTGTAAGTGCGTATACCGGTCGCAGCATCGTAGGTCATAGACTGGCATAGGGAATTCATCCGGTAGGTATAATTTGAATAGAAAAAGACCCGGAGTTGTTTTTCCGGTATGCCCCAATTGTAGTCAAACCCCACGAAATGGCTGTGGCTGTCGGGCAGGTTGGGATTCGTCATCCATACTTCCAACGGATTGGAAGTATCCATGTAATTTATCTTATAGGTCAGATTCTGCGCCCATGAATTATACCTGTAATCAAATTTTAGTTGATTGTATTGCCGGTTGTTTTCGTCCGGGTAATAAATCATGAACAACCTTGGATTGAAAAAAGCGGTTCTGCGGTTCATTGCCGTGTCCACGACATTCCGCCGGTAATCCAGGTTTTCTTGCACGATATTGACCGGTAGCTCTGCCTGCACCCATAATTTATCTTCATTTTTGTGGTCTTTCCATGCATAATAAACCACGAGCTTCGGGATATGGGTGTAAGTCTCGTTTTTAGAAAAGAAACTGTTGGTCCAATCCATGTATTGCGTCAGGCTCCCCCTTAAAGAAGACAACTGGTCCACCTCATGCGCCCATAATGTCGAGTCCGTAATATCATAAAACGGACGTTCGGAATTCCTGTGATTATATATAAAACTATATTCAAAAGGAATATTCAGGTAATGGCGTTCAAAACTGGAAAGCAAACTGTAAGTCGCCCTGTAATTGAAACTGGAATTCCGGTAATTATCCATGTAATATTGGGTTTTCCGTTCATTGCCGGTATTGTTTCCCTTATTCCAGTACGACATCTCATATCGGTATTTGTTGGCATAGTCATAATCCATATATTTGTATCCGCCAGAAACTTCAAGGAAATCCCTATTGAACTTTTTAGGCCTGAAAGCCAAATAGAAATCTGCTCCACCTGATAGAAAGGATTTTTTTTCGTTTTCCCAACTCCGAAACTTATTGATTAGGTTTTTCGTATATTCGCGTGAAGCTGTTGGAGAGAAAAGGCTGTCCAAGACTTCTCCTTCATATCTTTCGCTGAGGTTTGCCTCCATATCCGCACTTCTTGTCCAACTGTCATATTCTTCTTTACTATAGTTTACGTAAGGACTGACTGTAAAGTAGAAACCATACCGGGGAATATACTGGAAAGAGTTGCTGAAATTTACATACAATTTTTCCTGTTGAGTATTCCATTCTTTACGCTGATACACGTTTCCGGATTGAAAGAACGTAGTGGAGTTTTGGTTCATGTCAATATCCTCTTTGTTGTGTACAACGCTTAAACTATGTGTGGTCTTGATTTTTTTCTCTTTGTCCTGCAATAAAAGGTCTATTCCTCCGCTATGCCGGTCGATGGTACCCACCGGATTCACATTGGAGTTCCAATTGCCGTTACCGTCCGGGCTGCTCAAATCCGTAATGTTGTTGAGATTCCCGTATACGGTCAGTCTTGTACGGGGTGAAAAGCGAAGTCCGAACAGTTTGGCGCTATATCGGTCTTCTATGCCTCCTCCGGCATCCATATTGGCCATCCATCCCACACTATATTGTTTTTTCAGGTTGACATCCATGACCAACGGCTGTTCCCCCCTTTTTTCCAACCCCATGGCTTTGTCCCTGTCGCTTTGTTTCTCATAGACTTTAATCTGGTTTACCGTATAAGCCGGCAGGTTTTGTAAAGCAATGGAAGGATCTCCCTTAAAAAAATCCTCCCCATTCAAAAGCAAACTGCTGACGAACCTGCCGTTCACATAAATCTGTCCGTTGCCACGAAGCTCCACTCCGGGCAACCGGGCCACCAATTGGTCCAGCATGGAACCTTCAGCCAGTTGAAAAGCATCCGCATTAAATACCACCGTGTCCTTTTTCATCACCATTTTGACCAATGTGGCGGTCACTTTAACTTCTTTCAGTTTGCGTACCATTTCCCTGTGCATCGGGATGGCATCTAAAATAACAGTAGGTCTTCGTGATTTATGATATTTTAAGGTCACGTTCTTATATATGGAGGTATATCCTTTTTTTTCAAGGTGTAGTATATAATTTCCCGAACCCGGTACATTTCCTATTTGGTAATTGTTGTTGGTGATGCCATTGTCGAAAGAAGTTACCGTTCCGATACAAACGCTGTCTTGGCTTAACAGAGAAACTTTCACTCCCGACAAGATACCATGCGTATTTGCATCCAAAACTTGTCCCCATACATCAAACCGTGTCGGTTTGTTTTGAGCCACGGCAGCGGATAAAACGGCATAGAATATAAATAGGAAGGTAATCCAACGTTTCATTTTTCTTAGATTTTAGAATAGGAATGGAACTATGTCCACTCCTATTAAGTTTTTAACATACTGTTAGAAGAATCCCATCATGCCAAAAGCATTTGGTTGTGAAGGTGCTGATGTGGTTGTTCCGCTATTGGGGCAACTGGAATTTGACGGACAAGTAGAATTATTCGTACACGAGCAATTGGGACAGTTACTGTTGTTGTCACAGCTACTGTTTGTGGTACAAGTGCTGTTGGTGGGACAGGAGCCGTTAGTCTCACAAGTGCAATTTCCACAATTGCCATTGGCATCCAACACCCCAAATCCTCCACGCAGTTTACCTTCTTTACTCTCTCCAAGCGGCCTGAAATCACCCTCTAAGAGCGTTTTCAGAGATTTCTTTCTCTCTTTCATGACGTTGATTTTAATTAGACATAATGTTCCATTAGGAACTTTCATTTTTACGATTCATTTTACAAAAGGGCATTCTTCGCAATTCCCATTGACGGGGCATATGCCGTTTACCGGTGGACAATTACAATCGCCACAATTCCCATTTGGATTTACTTCTCCGAATCCACCTTGTAGTTTTCCCTCTTTGCTGATTTCAAGGGGGCTAAATCCACTTTTTAAAAGTGTTTTTAGCAGTTTCTTCTTTTCTTCCATAACGCACTGCTTTAAATGGTTACACAAAACGTTCCAATAGGAACTCTACTCTATCCCTAACTATTTTTACTTTGTTAAGTTCTGTATAATGCTTGATGCATCCATTGACACCCTGCTGTTCTAATTTCCCTTGACTGCATCCTCCGTGACACAGGGGATAAATCCGGCAAGCTATACAAGCAGCATTACCATATTTGATTCTTTCTCGTACCGCCCTTTTTTCATTCCATTCCAAATCACCGTCAGATGTCAAGACCCCTTCCCTGTTTTCTTTTGTAAAGTCGCGCGCTGAGCACTTGTATAAATCTCCATTATAGTTAACAATAAAATGGTTTGCATGGTCTCCATAGCAACGAGATGGACTCACTGCTCTTACCTCATTGACATAAAACCCTTCTTTCATAAAAAGTTCCCGGATTTTCTTGAATTCAACCTGCATGTCAACATCGGTTCGCGGTGTGTCTTGCCAGACTTGTTGCAAATCAATCCGTATTTTCGATTTCTCTTCAGTTGACCAGTTTTTTAGGTCAGCTAAAACATCAACAAATGTTCGCACGTTATTTCCTGTACAATTGAAACGCAACGTAATTTGCACATCTTTGTTTACTGCCATGCGCATATTGGAAAGGATTCTTGCGTACGTTCCCTCCCCTGATGCTAAATGCCGGGTCTTATTATGTATTTCTTCATTTCCATCCAAAGTGATTTGTACAGTCATAGGCTGAGCCAAATGCAAAGAGTGAACCTTATTTACAATCTCCTCTGAAAGCAGATAAGAGTTACTAACAAAAGAAACTGCGAACTGTTTATTTTCAGCGTGACACATTTTATCTATTTGAATGAGTAGCGGAAAAACCGTCTTTTCAAAGTTCAATAAAGGTTCACCTCCAAAAAATGATATATGTACACTTTTTAGTTTGGGGGTTGTGATTCTCTTATGAATTAATTTGAGTATGGATGACACCGTTTCCGATGTCAAATCTGTATTTGCACGATGCTTTTCGTAGCAATACCAACAACGCACATTACAATCCAAAGTGGAATTGACCATAAGGCTTAAACAGTCTTCCCTTCCCTCTTCTTCCTTCCACTTCTTGATGACTTCTTCGGCTTCGTTCACTTCATTGTCCACAATGAACTGTTCCCGAAGCAGGTAGTCGTAAAATTCAGGATGGATGTCTTGGATGTGGTCTACATCACCGGATTCCAACCATTCTCTCAACCGGTCTTCCAACACGGCCATCTTTTCCGTCCAACAATTGTACAAAACGTAATCAGAACCTCTCTTGATGACAAAAGAATACTTACTCAACTTCATGGCATATATTTTTAAAGTGAATTAAATTCAACGCATAACCGGCTACGCCCGACAGGCCGTCTGTCCAAAATGCTTCGTCCTTGGGAAGGAAATCGGGCACATCCGTAATATCACTGACGAGCAACGGGAGGGTAGCCCAATCGTCTTGCTCTAACAAGGCGGCCAACATCAGCACGGACACCCAACGGGCGTCCGGCTTTTCCGGACGGACTGCCAAGGCCGCTTTCGCGGCTTCCACCGTTTCGTGGATATAGGTCTCCGGAAATGTGACGGGAACGTGCATCCTCTTTTGATGGCCTATCCGGGCGGTGAGATAAAGCAACAGGCCGCCCAAACCGGTTTCGAGGGACAAATCCGTAAGGCGCAGGGGAGACAGCGACAAGGCACGGCGGTCAGCCTCTGCCAATTCCTCTTCTACTTCCTCATACGTCACATACCCTTGTTCCCACAGGTAGATGAAAGCCCAACCGATACCGAATATCCCGTTTCGGAAAGTCAACGGCAGTTCTCCCTTGGGGATTTCTTCGCATACTCGGTTGAAACACTCCGTGGCTTCGTCTTCATAACGTGTTTCGCCGGAATAGCGGAAGTAAGTCCAAAACAGCAGGACGTATCCCGTCAGTCCGTCCATCAGCCCATAGGTGGATACTTGCCTGCAACGGGTTAGGCACGCTGATACGATATGCGCCAAGGAGGTGGACTTCCGGTCGATTTCTTTCTCCATCTCCCGGCTGACCTGCCGGTTGATGCCCATTACGAAAGGCCAGTCATGTCCTTGGAAGGTACGGAAAAAGGATTTCAGTCCTTCGTTGCGTGCCTTGTACCATTCCATCCATTTCAGGGCTTTTCCGTAGGCATCCCCGTTCCGCAACCAGGCCAACGCGAATGTCTTGCACTTCAATGAGGTGGGGAAGAGCACCTCGGCCACAAACAAATAATTGTACAGGATTTGCGATGGATAGACGGTGTAGGAGAACCGGTCTTTATAGATATGGCCGATTTCCACTTCCGGCACAAGGCGGCAGCCTCCGCCCTCCAACCACGCCTTCAGGCTTACATAGAGTTCCTCGCAGCCGTAATGTACCAATCCTTGGAAACCTTTCAGCTTGTCCCAATAGGTTTTGCTCCCGGCATATCCTGCACCGAGAATACAAGGAATCCGGTTGTCCGTAAGATGAAGGGCCTTCTCGCGGCAAAGCCATGAAACGGAAGGGATGGTCTCGCCTCCGTGGAAAGACAGGTATGCCCCAAAAGTGCGGATGTCCGTCGTGTCTTTTATCCGGCCCTCTTCCTTTTGCAGGACGCGGGTCTGGCAGCAAAGCAAACGATGGTCGTTTTCCTGCAAAAGGCGTAACAGAATCCGGTGCCAGCCGGAGATGTAGAAACGCATGTGGGCATCCAACAGGAGGAAGTAAGGGCTACGTGCGCTGCGGATGCCTTTTTCCTTGGCTGCGGCCGCCCCGATGCGGATGGAGTTACGGATGTAATGCGCCCCGTATTGCCGGGCGCAGGCGACATAGTCCCATCCATCATCGGAACAGTCGTCCACGAGAATGACCTCCACTTCGTCCCCGACGGTCTGCCGGATGCTCTCCAAAGTGTTCCCCACCTCTTCCCTTTCATTATAAAAAGGTATGACCACGGTAAGCGGGAGATTGCTGAGGGGAATTTCCACCTCTTCGAGTGCTACGGCTTGTTCCTTTTCGGCCCATAACCGGCCGTATTTGTCCTTCAAGGCCATGGCGTGGGCTGCTTGGATTTCCTTATACTTACAACTGATTTGTTCAGGATTGAAACGGTAGTGCACCACAATCTTGTCCAGATTGCGGATACGCAATCCGCCCAACAGGGCATCCAACCACAGGTTGTAGTCTTCGGCGTAAATGCCTTCGCTACGGTAGGACAGGTGGTGCGACACCCAACTTGACCTGCGGATGAAAGACGTGGGATTGGCTACATAGCATTGTTCCAGCATTTGAGGCATGGTGATGTCCGTGCCCGCAGGCAGGATGCAATCGTACTCCCCGGCATTGAAACAGTGCATGTGCCCGCCCAAGATGTCGGTTTCGGGGTGCGCTTCCATATATTCGTATTGAGCCTGTAAACGGTCGCTGACCATGATGTCGTCCGCATCCATACGGGCAATGTATTTGCCGAGGGCATTGTTGTACAGAAGGTTCAGGGAGGCAATATAGTCGTGCCGGTGACGAATGAGCCGGATTCTTCTGTCCGGATAAGAACGGATAATATCCACAGTATCATCTGTGGAGCCATCGTCCACAATCAGCAGTTCATAATCGGAGAATGTCTGGGACAGGATGCTGTCCAAGCATTCACGCAAGAACGGTGACGCATTGTAAGTCACCATGCAGACGGATATGGAAGGGACGTGCTTGTTCATGGTCGGGAGATATTTTGTGATGGGCTTTCGGCCAAAAGGTTACGATAGTAGGCGATGGTCTGTTGCAATCCCTCACGGAGGGATATCCGGGGGTGCCAGTCCAATGCCTGCCGTGCCAATGTGATGTCCGGATTGCGCCGTTTCGGGTCGTCGGCAGGAAGAGGACGGAATACCATCCGTGACCGGCTTCCTGTCAGTTCAAGAATCCGTTCGGCAAACTCCAGGATGGTATGTTCTTCCGGATTGCCGAGATTGACCGGTCCGGTGAAGCCGTCCGGGGTGGACATCATACGTTCCATGCCCCGAATCAGGTCGTCCACGTATTGGAAACTCCGGGTTTGCATGCCGTTGCCGTAGATGGTGAGGTCTTTGCCTTGCAAGGCTTGCAGGATGAAGTTGGAAACCACACGTCCGTCGTCACAGGCCATGCGTGGCCCGTAGGTGTTGAAGATGCGGATGATTTTCACCGCTACGCCATATCTCCGGTGATAGTCCATGCAAAGGCTTTCGGCACAGCGCTTGCCCACGTCATAGCAGGAACGGATGCCGTTCGGGTTGACGTGCCCCCAATAACTTTCGGGCTGTGGGTGGACTTCCGGGTCGCCGTAGACTTCACTGGTAGAGGCTTGGAGGAACCGGCAATGGTTTTCGCGTGCCAGTTCCAACAGGTTGAGCGTGCCGATGACCGAAGTCTTGGTGGTTTCAATGGGGGAGTCCTGATAGTGTATGGGAGAAGCCGGGCAAGCCAGATTATAGATTTCATCGATACCTTTTATCATATAGGGCATGGTGATGTCGTGTTCCACTAATTTGAAGTATGGGTGGTTCGTTAAGGCTGACACGTTTTTGGGATGTCCCGTCCGGAAGTTGTCCAGACAGATGACCCTATCACCTTTATGTAGCAGGTATTCGCAAAGATGGGAACCTATGAATCCGGCTCCTCCGGCTATGATGACGTGTTTCATGATACCTCCGTTTTGGTTAGTCCAAATGTAGGAATAAAAACAAGGATGGAAGGAATGTTTCGGAAAAAATGACTGTATGAAGTCTTATTTTTATCCAAAAGGGTAATTTTTTGACCGGGAAAAGAATGAAAAGGCCTGTGCTTTCATCGGAAGGCACAGGCCGGAAGGGGAAGAACGTTGTCGTCGGCACTATATCAAATGGTGTTGGAGGCAGAGTTGGCAGAAACTTCTGAAATTTTTTGTTCCGCTTTTTTTTAACAGGTTACGCCGGACTTTCTTGACAGCGTCAACTCCCCGGCATATTTCTTCAGCTGTTTCTTGGAGGGACATGCCTTTTAAGCCGCAGAAGATGACTTGTTTTTCTATTTCGCTCAAGGTGATGAAAGTAAATTCCGACCATGCTTTTTCTTTCAGGGAATAGAAAAATGCAGAGGGGATACCTTGGTGTTTGCGAAGGAACACTCTTCCTGTTTCATTACATGCTGCAGGGGTCATTACACAAAGGGCCAACCATAATTTACCATGGCAGAGCTTTAATGGAGCGATTCTTTGGTTGACCAGGATTTTGAAGCTTTCTTTCTTCAAATGGAAGTTGTAATAGAGGGAATACTCCATTTTGTCTTGTTCCGGCAGTTGGTTGAAACGCTCAAATCCCGCACGTGTGATTTCAAATAACATGGGGGCTTCGTTTTTGGGGATACACTTGAGGTAAAAGTCAAATCCCATACGCCGGACTTCTTGTGGTGTGTATCCGCATAAAAAGCAATGGTTTTCGAACACATGGTAAAATTCCATTTTATAGAAATCAATAATGTAGTAACTTCCCGGTGAAATATATGTATTGGCTCTGACGCCAGTTGTCAAATCTTCCAATTGGGTGTATTGGTCTTCACTGATTTCCTCGGTGATGGCAAAACTATTAAGAAGGGTTTTATAATTATCCATGATGATAAATGATTAGGTTAATAAATTTACTTCGCAAAAGTAATGTGTTTAATGTGGAAAAACAAATTTTGTTGCTTTTATTTGCCTGTCATAAAACGATAAACGGAGGGGGAAGAGTTCTTCTGTTCAGGACGGTGTGTTGGTCTCCAACCGTGCTTCCGTTACATTGAGGATACAGTCGGAGAGTTGTTCGCATTCGTTGATGACATCCATATACATTGCCCCGGTCTGATAATTATACACACCGTTGTTTACGTCTGTAAAATTCAGGTTACGCAGTTGATTGCGGAATTTATTGATTTCCCTTTCTATATAGTAGGCTGTGGAAGCCTCTCTCGGGGCTTTCCGGATGGATAAGATGGTCCGCATTTGTTCCAGTGCTTGTTCTGCCAGTTGGAACATTTGGTGAATGTGTTCCAACTGTTTCTCCGTGAGTTGTTGGGTGCTTCGGTAGTTCCTCCGGGCAGTATGGGCGATGTGATGGCAACTGTCTCCGATGCTTTCTATTTCGGCCACTTCGCGTAGCATGCCGCAGATGGCACGTTTAAGGTCGGCCGATGGCTCTTCGGTACTGATTTTGTTCAAGTAGTTGGCTATGTCTACTTCCATTTCATCGCAAATGTCTTCATAGTGTTCCACCAATGTGAAAATATTTTTAAATTCCGTTTCGTTGGATACGGAGAACAGGAAACGGGTTTGTGTGAACATTTTTGTGACGGTGTCGGCATAGTTGATGATTTCCTTACGGGCTTCCATGATGGACTGTTCCGGAGTGTCGAGTATCCCTTTGGTAATGAAACGCAACTGGCTTTCCTCTTCGTCGTTGTGTCGTGGTTTGGCCACCCAGCGGGTAGCCAGTTGTTCGAGAGGGTTGACCAAACCGATAAACAGGGCGGCGTTGCAAAGATTGAAACCGGTATGAAAGGCTGCCAAAACGTAAGCCAGATTTTTGTCGGCCGTCATGAGTTTTTGCGTCGGGTCGAAATGGATAAAGTCACATAGCAAATTGACGAAGTAAGGAAAGGCCAAAAACATCCAGGTTACGCCACTCAGATTGAAAACCAGTTGTCCGAGAGCCGTACGGCGGGCAGGCGTTCCGGCAGAAGATGCCGCACGGCAAGTGACGATGGCGCGGCCGATATTCTCACCCAGCACAAAAGCCACGCCGGAATAGATGGACCATACGCCGGTGGAACACAGGGCCATTGAAGTGGCCATGAGAACGGCCGAGGACTGTACGCCGAAAGTGACGGCGGCACCAATGAATAACAATATGGCGTATGAACCGTAATTCTCATGGGAGACGGCCAAGTAGCGGGCTATACCGTCAGGACCGGTCAGCGTCATGTCGTCTGCCATGTGGCAGAGCAGGCCAAGGCTCAGCAGGATGAAGCATAGGCCGAAGATAGAGTTTCCCAACGCATTCCATTTGCGGTAGTAGGTCATTATAAACGCCACTAATATCAAGGGATAAATGTAGTTACTGATGCTGAAATTGAATTCGGCGGCCATAATCCAGGCGATGAATGTATTGCCTACTGATGCTCCCATGAGGATAGGCAGGGCTTGGACGAGTGTGAGCATACCGGCATGTACGAAACTAACGGTCATCAGAGAAGCTGCGGTGGAAGACTGTATCATGGCTGTGACCAATGCCCCGGTGAGTAATGACGTGAAGCGGTTGGTGGTCAGTGAATCGAGAATATGTCTGAGCCGGTCTCCGGCCAGTTGCTGCAGACTCTCTCCCATGAGTCTTGTACCGTACATCAGCAGGCCAAGGCAACCTAAAAGTTTTAAAAATGCTAAAACCACCATAAACAGTCGAAATATAAGTGAATGATAGTATGTTTTCTCCGTCCCATTGCCTATTTTTAAGGTGTTTATTCAAATCCCCGAAAAGCTTTATGGTACAAGAAATCAAAATACGTTGCAAAAATAATAAAAAAACTCTTCAACTCCCTATCGGAAGTACACTTTGGGATGCTTATCATGCGTTAAATCTGCAAATGCCTTACGGACCGGTCAGTGCGAAGGTCAATAATAAGGTGGAAGGACTTCATTATCGTTTTTATAATGATAAAGATGTGGAGTTCCTTGATGTCACTTCATCTTCAGGGATGCGTACTTATACCCGCTCGCTTTTTTTCGTGTTGGTAAAAGCAGTGAAAGATTTATTTCCCGGGTGTGTGTTGCGCATCGAGACGCCGGTATCGAGAGGGTACTATTGCGACTTGCGTATAGGGCGGCCGATAGAAGAGGATGACGTGACGGCCATTTGGCGCCGGATGCGTGAAATTGTAGATGCCGATATACCTTTCCATCGTATACAAAGTCCTACGGAGGACGCGATAGAAATGTTCCGTCGTCAGGGAATGACGAGTAAGGTGAGGTTGTTGGAGAGTTACGGTGCTATCTACACGCATTATTACCAGTTGGACCAGACGGTGGATTATTTTTACGGTTCGCTGCTGACATCGACGGGAGGGTTGAAAGTGTTTGACGTAATGAAATATTACGATGGCCTGTTGTTGCGTATTCCCTCCAGGAAGAATCCCGAAGAACTGGAGGAGATGGTACATCAGGAGAAAATGCTTGAAATCTTTCGGGAACATCATCGTTGGCAGGAAATTGTCGGACTGGGTACTGTAGGTGACTTTAACAAAGCTTGTCAAGAGGGTCGGACTACGGAGTTGATCAACGTAGCCGAGGCATTACAGGAAAAGAAGATCGTACGTATTGCCGATGAAATACAGTCGAGGCGGAATCTGAAACTGGTATTGATAGCCGGCCCGTCGTCGAGTGGGAAGACGACATTCAGCAAACGCTTGTCCATTCAGTTGATGGCTAACGGGATAAAACCTTATCCCATATCGTTGGATGATTACTTCTTGGATCGGGAACATACGCCACGGGACGAGCATGGAGAATATGATTTCGAGTCGCTCTATGCTTTGGATCTTCCGTTTTTCAACAGTCAACTGCAGGCTTTGTTGGCAGGTGAGGAGGTGGAACTGCCTCATTTTAATTTTCAGACAGGTCTGCGTGAGAAGAGTGGGAAGAAACTTCGGTTGGAAGACCACATGATTCTGATTCTGGAGGGTATTCACGGTTTGAATCCTGAGCTGACAGCCCAGATTGAGGAACAATACAAATATCGTATTTATGTCTCGGCCATGACGACCATCTTGTTGGATGCGCATAATTATATTCCGACTACGGACAACCGTTTGTTGCGGCGTATCATCCGCGATTACAAATATCGGGGCTATTCGGCCTTGGATACCATCCGCCGTTGGCCCAGTGTACGCGAGGGAGAAGACAAATGGATTTTCCCTTATCAGGAGGAGGCCGATGCCATGTTCAACAGTGCTTTGTTGTTCGAATTGGCGGTCATTCGCAACCAGGCTCTGCCGATATTGGAAAGGGTGCCTGAAAATGTACCGGAGTATTCCGAGGCTTATCGTTTGCGTAAGTTCCTGCGCTATTTCGTGCCTATGGCAGACGATGAAATTCCACCGACTTCCCTGCTGCGTGAGTTTGTGGGGGGAAGCTCTTTCCATTATTAAGGATAGTTCATGCGGCTTCCCTCCCCCCAAGAGTTTTACGAAATTGCCTTTCATCCTTCAGGGATTGATATAATAGGTTTATAATAAGATGGTTATAGGCTGAACTTTCATCCGGACATCTTTCAGCCATGTTTCAGCCCTACTTCGTAGAGAGGCGGACATTGCCTTGGGCATGACGCTATTTTTTTCTGCGCCAAACGAAAAATCATTCTCAGCCGAACGATTTTTCGTTTGGCGCAGAATGATTTGGCCTCTTCTGCATGACAGCAGGCTGAAAGATGCACACCTAATCCTTCAGCCCGTCAATAGGCTTTCAGACAATGGGTTACGGGTCGAACTGAAAGATGAAGGGACTTTTTAGAAATTTATAGGGGGAGAGAGTGTGTAGTCCGGTGTTTTGAGACTCGGTTGTCATCATCTTATCACACGTTATATTTTTTGAAATTTTCTGCCTGTTCCAAAATCTCCTTAAACACCTCGTCATTTGTCACAGGGGGATAGCCGTATTCGGCCAAAACCAAAATCAAATCCATTTTCAGTTCCGCCTTTATATCATCGCGGGTAGACCAGTCGGTATATTTAGACTTATCCGCCACTATCTTTTTGATTTCTGCTGCAAGTTTCAATAGCTTGTCTTCTGGATATTCAAATCCAAATTGCTTGGCTATGGATTTAAGAATATCGTAAAAGGCTTTTTCTTCGTAGCTAATGCCTAACTCAAAGAACGATTTTTTTTCTTTGTTCAACTCCTTCAACAAGTCTGCCATCTGGTTGGCTACCTCTGTCAATACTTCGTCCGCAAAGATGGCACTGTCCCGGCGGTCATTGTATTTGTCCACCAATGCATTCAGGCGTTTGGAAAAGTCCACGCCTTTTACTTTGTTTACTTTCTTGAATTCCGTGATAACGGTTTTCAGCAGGCGTTCCATCAGTTTCACCTTGGTATTGGGCAATTTCAATTTACCGAGACGTTCCATGTACTCCTCGCTCAGCACGTCCAAGTTTTCCTTGTCGTTGCCTATTTGGATAATTTCCTCTACGCCTTCTGACTGTATGGCTTCCTCTATCATCTCACTGACGCGGCGGTTCATTTGCGAAGCATCCGGCGTGTCGCCAATGGTCAATTTATAGATGATGGAACGCACACCGGTGAAATAATGGATTTCCTCACGTTCCGCATCGCTGATTTCTTCATGGTTGCTGCATAGGTTAAAAGCCGATTTCAGTTTCTTGGCGTGTCCCATGAACAAGTTTTCCAGTTCTTTGGTGCGTTGCATGAATTCGGCACCCTTATTCAGACTGTCCAGTTGTTCCAAAGGTGTCCCTGTCGTAAATTTAGAATAATCAAACTTGCCGAACATCCTGCGGATAATGTCCAATTCGTCTTTCACCATCGTAACGGATTGCTCGACATTTTCCACCGAATCCAAATTGGCATCCCCTTGCGCATAGCGTTTCAACGCCACATTCATATTGCTCTTGATGCCTATATAGTCCACCACCAAGCCTTTCTCCTTCCCCGGATAGACACGGTTCACACGCGAAATGGTCTGCACCAAGGTATGTTGTTGCAAAGGTTTGTCTATATACATCGTATCCAGACAATCCACATCGAACCCTGTTGTCCACATATCCACCACAATGGCAATCTTGAAGTTTGACTTTGGTTTCTTGAATTCCTCGGCAAAAGCGCGGCGGTCTTCATCTGTTCCCAACAAGTTGTAAAGCTCGGGGTAATCATCCTTGCTTCGGGTCATTATCAATTTTATCTTTTCAATAGGAAGTTCTTGATTTCCATAAGGAACACGCGGTTCTGCTACCATCATACAGTTACCCTCATGCGCGTCTTCGCCGGGTATCTTTGCCCACTCGGGGCGTAAGGCGATAATCTTTTTATAAAGGTCGAAAGCGATGGTACGGTTGGAACAGACGAACATGGCCTTGCCTTCCACCGTGCTTCCTTCTTCTACTCGTTTCTCATAGTGGACGATAAAATCTTCGGCTACGGCTTGCAGGCGGTCGGAGTCACCCAAGATGCGCTCCATCTTGGTGACCGCCTTCTTGCTCTCTTCTATCTGGTATTCATTCGCCCCTTCCTCGGCACACTGTTTGTAATACAGCTCTATCTCCTGCAACTTCTTGTTGTCGAGCAACACCTTGGCGGCACGCCCTTCATACACAATGCTTCGCGTAATCCCATCGGTTACCGACTCGGTCATCGTATAGGCATCCACCACCTCGCCGAACACGTCAATCGTGGCATCAATCGGAGTACCCGTAAAACCAACATACGTGGCATTGGGCAATGAATCGTGCAGATACTTGGCAAAACCGTAGTTGCGCTTTACGCCCTTATCCGTCTGCCTGACCTGCAAGGAGAGATTGGTCTGCGAACGGTGCGCCTCGTCTGAGATGCAAATGATGTTAGCCCGTTCTGACAAAAGCCGCGTGTCTTCCGTAAACTTGTGGATAGTGGTCAGGAATACGCCTCCGCTGGTTCGCCCGGCCAGATGTTCGCGAAGCTTGTCCCGGCTCTCCACTTCCACCACGCATTCATCACCGATGAACTGTTTGGCTGTGCCGAACAGCTTGGAAAGTTGGTCGTCCAAGTCGGTGCGGTCGGTAATGAGCACAATCGTAGGACTGGCAAATTCCTTGCTCCGCATCAGCATACGGCTGAGAAATAGCATCGTGATGCTCTTGCCACAGCCCGTCGCCCCGAAATAAGTACCTCCTTTTCCATCGCCACCTTCTTGAAGTTTGGAGTGCTGACGGATATGGTCGAAGAGTTTGTGCGTGGCAAAGAATTGCGGATAGCGGCAAACCACCTTCTTTTCGTTCTTCGATGAATCGGGGAAGAACACGAAGTCTTTTATCACGTTCAGCAGCCTTTCTTTTCGGAACAAACCTCGCACCATCGTCAACAACGAATTGATGCCATCGGTCGCCTTGTCGTCCGACTCCACTTTCCGCCACGCATAGAAGAAATCGTAAGGCGAGAACAGCGACCCGTATTTGTTGTTCACGCCGTCACTTATCACCACAAAAGCATTGTACTTGAACAGGTCGGGTATATCGCGACGATAGCGCACGGTAAGTTGTGTATAGGCATCCATGATGGTGGTGTCTTCCTTCACGGCACTCTTGAATTCCAATACCACAACGGGCAGACCATTCACATAAACAATGCCATCAGGAATGCGCAATTCCGAGCCTTGTATCTCCAACTGGTTGACGATACGGAACAGATTATTCTTTATGCCCTCTTTGCTAAAATCTATCGGCTCGATAAACAAATCCGGCAAAGCTGCATCCTCACGCTTCAACGAAAAACCCTCCGTCATCAGCCGATAGGTATGGAGGTTCTGCTCATATAAGGAGAAGCTCACATTGGAGGTCAGTATGGCGAGTACGCGCTCAATCTCTAACGGCGTAATGCCGTCGGTTTTGTATTGGCTGCGCAGATACAGGCGCATATCATCCCGAAGCAAGACATCACTCACTTCTTTATGAATTTCCTCTCCGCTTATATATGTGTAACCCTCTTGTTGGAACAAATCCATGATGGAGAGTTCGAGGGCGTGTTCGTTGAAGTTTGGCATAGTTTAATTCAAATCTTTATAAAATTCTTCATCTTCCTTTATTTGTTCTATAGTCTTTTTGTTACTATTGATATACTCCATATCATGAATAATTTTTCTATCTCCCATATAATCATCTAACCATTTTAAACAATCAGGAATAACACTTTCTCTGTTTTGTATCGTTTGAACAAATTTATAAGCCTGTAATGGTTTATCTTTACCTGATAAAAGGTTATAGCCATGTGCATTCTCAAAGTTAGCTATATGAACATATCTTCTTGCTAACCCTATTTCCTGTGAATTAGCGTATTCAACTAAATCCCAAATTTTTTGGTTCAATGTCCATGCCGAATTGTTCTTCCCGTTTGAATTTTTTTCTGTGTCTGCATCATGAATTATACAATGTTTAATTCTAAAAGCGGTTAGTATTTCTTGGAAGAAAGGTATATTATTCTTAGAACCAGTATTTAATACAAAAATTTCTTCATTCGGATAAAAACGTTTTATCAAGTCCCTATAAACAATAGTTTCGGTATCTCCTTCGACAAGAATAACCTTATCTGCATAAAACGCTTCACATATATGAGGATTAAAGCGATTAATCATTTGTACTCTTTGTTTCCGTTCTTCATCTTTTGCGAAGATTTCTTTGCCTACTTGATATGTACGCGTTTCTTCATTTTCTCCTTTGATGGCTCTAATAAGTGAAGAATGAGGTTTTGAGACATCAATCATCATTGGAGAATGTGTTGCGCATAGTATCTGATATGGACTGTTCTCAGCCAACTTATATAAACTTTCTCGTAACTTAAACGTTACTCGTGGGTGTAAGAATAATTCTGGTTCCTCAAACAAAATCAAATATTCTTTCTTATTGCCTACTGCATTTTCCTTTAAGAAAGTAATAAAGTTAAATAACGCTTGACGTATAACACCATGTCCATTTTGCAAAAAGGTTTCTTTTCTATTAACATTACTCCTTTCTACAGTAATGGTATGATTCTTCTTGAAAGCATCTTCTAATTTAATGTTCTCTTCTTTGCTTGCTTGAATTCGTAAGGTTAGTTCTGTAAAGATTTCTTTAAAGTGAGAATTAAGTTCTTCATTTAGTTTTGCAACGTCTTCTGAACTAGTAATTTTATCCTGCAATATTTTAATACTATCCAAAGCTTTTTGGTATAGTTCCTTATAATCCTCCTTAATTTTCTTCAAATACCTATCCTGTATTAGTTTATTAACTTTTTCTTCTAATGTTGTTTCATCTTCCATTGCATTTATTGCAATTGGTTCAGGAGAGTATTTTGTTAATAAGGAATCGAATCCACCAAAACCGTTAAGAACCCAATTTGATTCTTGAGGAGAAAATGTTTCTTTGATGAAAGTACCAGGACTTTTCCAAGTCTTTCTTATTTTAATAAAATCATCTTTCCCTACCCACTTTTGTATCCAATCAGGATCTGAAACTTTACCTTGTTTCGCTAATTCTTCGTCTGTTTCATCTTGTTCTTCTTTTAAGAACCAACCTTCAATAATAATAGGAATAGTCCAATCATAATTATAGAAATCTTCCTCTTTAGCAGCTTGTCTAGAGTTTATAAAAAACTCGTAAGCCCGAAGATACGTTGATTTACCAACATTATTTTGCCCTATAAGAAATAGGATATTAGAATCAGAAAAATCTATAATATTCTTATCACCTTTTAGACCTCTAAAATTTGAAATGACCAGTTTTTGCAGTTTCATAAAATATTATTTATTGCCCCATCTTCGCCAATAGCAAAGACTGTAATTCTTTTAATTTACATATTTCATTTTGCTTTAATAAAATCATTTTCTCAACAACATTTGCCTTATCATCAAATGATTTTATTATATCACAAGATGGAATAAGACAGTCCAAATCTTTTATTGCTGAATGAGTAATGGCTGGCATTGTAGAACTTGCCGCAGTGTTTTTAATTTGTTTCTGAATTTGTTCACTTTTCAGAAAGTAATATAAATAATTACACGTTAATTCTCGTATTGGTGTAACCTTGAATAGATTATTTGCAATTATACCCTCTAATCTTCGACAAATCGTTCCCGCATCTCCATAACGTATAATGACAATATCATTTACTGTACAGAAGTATCGTTTGTTTTCTATATTAACATATCTTGGTGGCTCAGATGAATTAGGAGTATAATCTATTATTCTAATGAATCGATTATATCCTTTCAACTTGACAAGTGACTGTTCTTCTACTTCAACTTGTATACCTTGAGATAATTCTACATAATTTCCTAATTTTTCTATTCTCCACCCTTCCGGCAGGTTCTCCTTATCAATTCCATCCAGAAACATCTTGCGATAAAGAGCTTGGGCGGTTTCTTCCAAGCGGGCAATCATTTGCTCGTTCAAATGGATACGCCGGGAAAGGGCTTCATATTCGGCAACCATCTTGCACTGTTGTTCGATAGGAGGAATAGGGAGAAGCACATCGCACATTTCTTTCCAACTGAAAATCTCACGTGCACTGCCGTGTGATTTGAAACGGGCATAGCGGTCGAATTCCGGGCGGCGAAACCACATCATCAGGTATTCTGGGAAAAGCTCCTGCTTATTCTTGACCTCAAATATTGTATAGGCTTGTGAAACTATCGCTTTTTCATCGTTCCTATGCAAAGCAATAGAAACCTTGTCTCCGTTGCGTGAGGTTACAGGTCCGTATGCAAATTGTCGTGGTTCAACCACTTTGTAAGAAGACATATCCGTTCCGATGGTATTTGCTATGGATGGCATGAATTCTTTGGAGATGCTGACACCCAATAGTTTCGTCACCTCCAAATCCCTGTTCCTCACATCCACCTCGCGGATATAGTCACCCAACCGTTTCATTTCTCCCTTATTCATAGTTGTTCTTGTTTATCAGGTTCACCACTACTCATTCCCTGCCATAAACCATAAGAAGAGCGTGGCGGCAATGCGCTTGTTGCCATCACTGAACGAATGATTCTTTGTTACGAGGTAAAGCAGCATGGCGGCTTTTTCTTCTACTGACGGATAGAGGTCTTGCCCTCCGAAGGTCTGATAAATCTGCCCGATGGAACTCTGGAACGAATCGTTTTTCTCATAGGCAAACCATTGGCTTCCGCCAAACTTGGCTTTCAACTCTTCGATGGCTTGCATGGCTCCCCCGTAAGTAGCATGGAACTTTGCTTCGTTGGTGGTCTGCTCCACTGCCAGTTGTTGGTAATCGTACTTATCCAAGGTATCAAGGGCATAGGCATAGTCGGAAACGACCTCCACCAAATTGAGCGCATCGTCGGAAGTCAATGCCTCTTGTGCCTTGACCGTCCTGCCCAAGACGGCGACCAACTGTTTCAATTCCGTGTAGCGTTGTTCCGACAAAGCCTTATTGACGGCATAGCCTTTCACCAGATACTCTTTCAACACTTTGTTTGCCCAAATACGAAATTGCGTGCCGCGTTGGCTTTTTACACGATAGCCTACGGAAATGATAACATCTAAATTGTAAAGGGCTGTTTGGTAGGTTTGGTCTGCATCTTTACCCACATGTGCAAAATTTGCACATGTGGTCTCACGCTCCAATTCATGTTCCTTATATATGTTGTTAATGTGCCGTCCGATGACAGTCCTGTCCTTTTGAAACAGTTCTGCCATCTGTGCCTGTGAAAGCCATACCGTATCCCCATCCATCCTGACATCTACGATGGTTTGCCCATCGGCGGTACGGTAAATTACAATCTTGTCATTCAAGTTCATATCCCAACTCTTTGAACAGGTTCAACAACTCCTTTTTGCTTTCCTCCTCCTGATGAAGCAGGTCTTGCATCTGGCTTTGCAGTTGCTTCATCTTCGTGTCAAAGTCTATGCCTTCATCCCGGTTCTTGAACTCAATGTATTTACTGGGAACGAGTGACCATCCTTTCGCTTCAATTTCTTCCAACGTGGCGGAATAACAGTATTCAGGCACATTGCGATAGGCCTGCTCATACCCTTCGCGCTGCCAGTTATGAAAGTTTTCGGCTATTTGCGCAATCTGTTCTTGCGAAAACTGGATATATTTCTTCTCGAACGGTTCACCCCATTGCCGTAGGTCGATAAACAAAACTTCATTTTCCCGATTGCGGTAGTTCACCAACTCGCTGTTCTGTTCTACCGTTCGGGCTTTGCGATTTCCAGCCAATATCCAAAGTGTAACGCTGATATCCGTAGAGTAGAACATATTACGAGGGAGGATTACAATGGCTTCCACCAAATGGTTCTTCAATAGTTGGCGACGTATGTTCAACTCTGTACCATCGCCACTCAACGCACCGTTGGCAAGCAGAAATCCCGCCATTCCATTGGTAGACAGTTTAGAAACGATATTTAGAATCCAACCATAGTTGGCGTTGCTTGTAGGTGGAACTTCATATCCGTGCCAACGCTGGTCGTTGGTCAGTTCATTTTCTGCCCTCCACGCCTTTTGGTTGAAAGGCGGATTTGCCATGATGAAGTCCGCTTTCAAGTCTTTGTGTTGGTCGTTATGGAAAGTATCGGCGGCCCTTTCACCTAAGTTGCAGGCAATGCCACGGATAGCAAGATTCATTTTCGCCAACTTATACGTGGTATTGGTATATTCTTGTCCATATACGGAAATGTCTTTTTTGTTACCGTGATGCGCTTCGATAAATTTCATGCTTTGTACAAACATACCGCCGGAACCGCAACAAGGATCATATATCTTGCCCCGATAGGGTTGTATCATTTCTGCAATGAGGTTGACAATCGTCTTGGGCGTATAATATTCACCTTTACCTTTGCCTTCGGCTATGGCAAATTTGCCCAAGAAGTATTCATATACGCGCCCTATCAAATCGTGTTCCTTGTCTTTCTGCGTATCTATCTTGCCGATGACGTCCAGTAAGCTAGCTAATTTGGTACGGTCAAGCCCTAATCCGGAATAATAATTGCTCGGCAAAGCTCCCTTTAGTGTCGGGTTGTCTTTCTCTACTTGCGCCAAAGCTGCATCTATCTTGATGGCGATGTCATTCTGCTTGGCATTCTCCATCAGGTAATCCCAACGGCTGATTTCATTCAAATAAAAGACGTTCTTGGCATTGTAGAATACAGGTTGGCCTACAAACGCTTCCTTATGGTCGGCTATCAGTTCATTGCGACGTTCCACAAAGCGGTCGAAGGCGTATTTCAGGAATATCAAACTCAGTACCACATGCTTATATTCCGAAGGTTCAACAGACCCGCGTAATTTGTTTGCCGAATCCCAAAGGGTTTCTTCTATGCTCTTCTCTTTCAGTTGTTTCTTGGCCATGATCTTATTCTTCTATCCCGTTATTAATCAATCTTCTCGCATCCACATTCAATATGGCAGCTATCTTCATTAACATTTCCAATGAGGGGTGCCTCGTTCTTTCCTAACTGTCCGGCAAGCCATTTTTCAGTTTTTCCTTGTTCTACCAATACTATTTTTTAACCTGTTTGTCTTTTCTGTTCCCATATTTGGCTTATATTGCAAATGTGCGATAATTGATTGATGATATTTGCAAAGTTAGTGATTAACAATGAGAACTTAACAAGAACCTTCCATTTTTGTATTGTAATTGCGCCTATGGAGTTCGTATTAAGCGTTTTATACGTATCATTTGTTTCACTTTTTATTGTTGTTCATTTGTCTTTTTTTGCTTCAGATAGAAATCACCGAAAAAGATGCAAAAAGAAATAAAAAAAGCAGCTACCTTAATTAGTAACTGCTTGACTTTCAAGTGGTGCCACCAGGAATCGAACCGGGGACACAAGGATTTTCAGTCCTTTGCTCTACCAACTGAGCTATGGCACCGACTTACTTTTGTTTTGCGAGTGCAAAGGTAGCGATTTAATTTGAAATGCCAAATATATTCGATATATTTTTGTGTAATATAGGAGAAAAAAGTAAACTCTCACCTATTTTCTGGGTCGGAGAAGATAGGTAAGAGTGTAGTTAAATGCAGACGGATTGTCTTTGATAGCAAGGAGGATTGTTGTCCAACCAGGCTGAAACAATGCGGCACATCAGCCTTTAAGCGGGTTCCAACCTTGAGCTTTCAGTTCAAATTCCTGGCCATCCCTACTGATGAGTGCATAGCCTAATTCGGCCTTGGTGATATGGCCTATTATTTTAATGTCCTTGATTTGGCTGACTTTTTCGTGGTCGGCAATGGGGACTGTGAATAATAATTCATAGTCTTCTCCGCCATTCAGGGCGCAGGTCGTGACATTCATGTTCAGCTCTTCTGCCATGACAGCCGTCTGGTAATCTAAGGGAATATATTCTTCATATATCCTGCAACCGACACCGCTTTGCGTACAAATATGCAGTAATTCGGAACTGAGTCCGTCTGATATGTCGATCATGGAAGTCGGACGGATATTAGCGGCTGCCAATGCTTGCACAATGTCACGTCGTGCTTCTGGCTTTAGCTGTCGTTCCAGTAAATACTCTTTTCCGCTAAAGTCCGGTTGGGCTTCGTATAATCCCTCTGTGGTCTTTGAGTTTTCGTTCCTGTGTGCTTCCTGCAACTGTTGGTTGAAAACGGCTTTTTCGCGTTCGAGCAACTGCAATCCCATGTAAGCTGCTCCTAAATCTCCGCTGACACAGATTAAGTCGGTTTCTTTGGCTCCGTTGCGATAAACCACTTTGTCTTTGTCTGCTTCCCCGATGCAGGTAATGCTGATGGCCAACCCCGTAAGCGAAGATGTCGTATCGCCTCCTACAATATCGACTTCATGAGCTTCGCATGCCATTTTGATACCATCGTAGAAAGCCTCCATGTCCTCTACACAGAAACGTTTGCCTAAAGCAATGGAGACCACCATTTGACGGGGGGTACCATTCATAGCATAAATGTCCGAGAGGTTGACCATGGCAGCCTTGTATCCGAGATGTTTCATCGGGACGTATGTCAGGTCGAAATGTATGCCTTCCATCAGCAAATCGTTGGTGACGAGGACTTGTTTGTCGGCCGGATATTCCATGACGGCACAGTCGTCACCAACTCCATAGCGGGTGGAAGAGTTTTTCAGCCGGATATTTTCTGTCAGGTGCTTGATAAGCCCGAACTCTCCGAGCGTAGAGATTTCTGTCCTGTTTGTTTCTTGCATAAATTTATGGGCTTTAAGCGCGGTTTATCATCTCACGCATAATCTCGGCCATAAGGGGTTGTACGGCATCGGCAGCTTTCTGTACTTCCTCGTGGCTGACTTCCACAATCTTTCCTTCCACTCCAAGGTCGGTGATGACACTGATACCGAAGCATTTGATTCCGCAATGATTGGCTACGATGACCTCGGGTACGGTAGACATGCCAACCGCATCGGCACCCCAAATGCGGAACATTTTATATTCAGACGGAGTTTCGAAAGTCGGGCCTTGTGTAGCGAGGTATACGCCTTGCTGTACCTTGATTCCTTTTTCTTCGGCAATGGCGAGTGCTTGCCGGATGAGTCCCTTGTTGTAGGCTTCCGACATATCCGGGAAACGGGGGCCGGTCGGAAAGTTCTTACCGCGTAGCGGATTCTCAGGAAGTGCGTTGATTTGGTCGGTGATAATCATCAGGTCGCCAATTTCAAACTTGGGGTTGGTGCCGCCTGCAGCATTGCTGACGAACAAGGTCTTGATGCCCAACTCATACATGACACGAATGGGAAAAGTGACCTCTTGCATGGTGTAGCCTTCATAGTAATGAAAGCGGCCTTCCATGGCCAGAATGTCTTTGTCACCCAGTTTTCCGAAGATAAGATTACCCGAATGCCCTTCTACCGTAGAGACTGGGAAGTTGGGAATTTCTTTGTATGAAATGCGGGTCGCATCTGTGATTTCGTTGGCCAGTTTACCTAATCCGGTACCTAAAACGATAGCCGTTGTGGGGCTTGTTGTCATCCTACTTTTTAGCCAGGATGCTGTTTCTTGAATTTTTGAATACATAACCAGTAATGTTTTCGTTAAACGATTCTTGTTGATTTTGCAGTATCTCTATTTCGACCGGCAGGGCATAGAGAGATTTTCTAACCTCTTCGCTCAGGCCGTTGAGGCCCTTCAGGCGGGTCGCATCTTTTTCTGTGGTTACAATTAGCTTCGGCGGGGACATTCGGGCGTAAGTTGCGTTGATTAGGGCTACGTCTTTGGGCGAGAAATAATGGTGGTCACCGAAAGAAAGCGGCGTGATATCCGTTTCATAATGTTCGAGGTCCATTTTCATTTGTTCCGGCGAAGCGATGCCGGTGAGCAGCAAGACATGTTTGTGGGGCAGCAACTCGTCCAAAGGATATTCTTCCTCTCCGAACAACGGTATGAGACGGCTGTATTTCAGTGTTGAGAAGAACAGCTTCTGGTAGGGATACAACTTTAGCGCCTTACTGATGACCCGGACCCCCATGGGCTTGATGTCTTCCGGACATTTGGTCACGATTACGATATTGGCTCGGTCTTTTCCTTCTTTCGGTTCGCGCAAACGTCCTGCGGGGAGCAACTTGTCGTCGCAAATCAAGCGATGGTAATCTACTAACAGGATGTTGATACCTGGTTTTACATAACGATGTTGGAATGCGTCGTCTAACAGGATGACTTCTGTTCCCGGTGCGATTTGCTCGTCGCATAACCTTTCAATTCCCCGGCGACGGTTTTTATCCACAGCGACATAGACATCTGGAAACTTTTGTTTCATCTGATAAGGTTCGTCGCCTATGGCGGGCATAGACGTTTCGGATGTGGCTAAAATGAATCCTTTTGATTTACGTTTGTATCCCCGACTCAACACGGCCACTTTATGCTTCTTTCGTAACAGGCGGATGAGATATTCCGTATGTGGTGTTTTCCCGGTACCGCCTACGGTGATATTGCCGACCGAAATAACGGGTATGTCGTAACTTTTGGATTTCAGGATTCCCATTTCGAAAAGCTCGTTACGAATCCTTACGCCTATTCCGTAAAGCCAAGCTACCGGTAACAACCATTCGTTGATTTTGATTAAGTCTCCTTCCATGATGGTTTAGTTGATAAAGTTGGGCTCATACGGTATCCGGGCTTGCAGGACGCTCATTTGCCGGATCTGTCTCAGGTTCATTAGCGGGGCGTAATATGTTCCGAGGGTCTCTTGTAAGGCCGTGTTCAGATAGTCCTTTTTCTGTTGGTCAAACAACCCCTCGTACCAAGGGGCCGGAGTCGGTGCGTATTCCGTATGGTAATCTTTTATTTTGGCCAATGACGCCGCTTTTTTGATAGCGGTCTGGAGGTTGCCATTGGCATCGGCTAGTCCGTTCCCTACGGCCTGCTGTCCGGTCCAAACCCGTCCTTCGGCCAGTTTTTCCACTTGGCCGGTTTCCATATTCCGTCCCTCTGCTACACGTTCGGTAAACAACTTGTAACCTCGTTGTATATATCCTTGCATCATTTGAGCTTCCGAAGGATTGAACGGGCGTGCAGGCGTGCCGAAATCGGCGTGTGCATTGGTTTTTACTACATCGAAATGCAGGCCTAATTTGTCGCTGAGCAGTTGGCTTGCGTCGGGAATGAGGCCAAAAATGCCGATACTTCCGGTCAACGTAGTCGGTTCGGCCACGATATAGTTGGCGGCGCAGGAGATGTAGTAACCGCCCGAGGCTGCCATTCCACCCATGGATACGACTACGGGTTTGGCTTCACGGAGTAATTTCACCTCATGCCATATCTGTTCGGAGGCGTAAGCGCTTCCGCCTCCGGAATTTATGCGAAGTACTACCGCTTTGACCGATTCGTCTTCACGCAGGGTTCTCAGGTCGTGGCATACTGTTTCTGCGTCTATCACATTTTCGCTCCATTCTGTCTTTCGGTCTACGATGTCTCCGTATGCATAGTAGACTGCAATCTTATCACCTTTTTTCGGGGTTGTTTCGGTGGCAGCCGCCAGTTCTTTCACACTGACGAGGGGTAGGGCGCCTTTGTCCTTTCCGGTTTTTGCGCGTAACATCCGGCTTATCCCGTCGATATAGCAAAGGCTGTCTACCATGCCGTTCCGTACCAGTTCTTCTGCGGGGCGGAATGTGAGCATGCTGTCTGCGTATTCGTCCAACAAGTCCTTCTTGATGGAGCGTGAGCGGGATACGTCCGTCAGCATGGTTTGCCAGATGTCGTTCAGGTAGGACGTGACTTGTTCGCGGTTGGCGTCACTCATTTGGGTGGCTGTAAACGGTTCCACGGCCGATTTGTAGCTGCCTACTTTGAACACTTGCATCTTAATGCCTATCTTTTCCAACAGGTCTTTGTAAAAAATAGGCTGCGAAGCCATACCGCACCAGTTTACCTGCCCCTGTGGATTAAGGATGATGCTGTCGGCTATGCTGCAAATATAGTAAGCCCCTTGGGTATAGTTGTCTCCGTATGCGATGATATATTTGCCGCTTTTCTTAAAATCGGCGAGGGATTCCCTGATGTCTCGTATCATGGCGGGAGTCGCCCCCAAGAGGGTTTGTGCTTCTATATATATACCGTCTATGTTCGGATTTTCTTTAGCACCTTGGATGGCTGTCTGTATTTCTCTCAGACTGAGAGTGGGGTAAGTACTGCCGAACAGGTCTCCGAGAGGGTCGTTCGGTGCATCTTCCTGTAATTCACCGTTTAGCGTCAGGCGAAGCACGGATTGGGGTTTGATGGATGGGGCGGTACTTTCCATGGTCATCATTCCCGCAATGGACAGGATGCCTAATGTGAAGAGGGCTATGCTAGCCAGAAACAAGCCACAGAGCGTGGCCAAAGTATATTTGACGAAATCTTTCATACGTTGTATAAGTAGGTAAAACCACACAATTACGCAAATATACAATAATGTCTACGATTTACAAACGCTATACCTTATAATAATACTTAAATTGGTTCTGTTGGCGGAATGCAGCTTCGTTTGGGAGAACGCTTATGGATTTTATGGGGCTATCTACCTCCTTCCATTCTGAAAAAAAGTTTTCCCTCAGTATGTTCGGTGTTTTCTGCTGTTAAACACGTGTTTTACAGCATGTTTTTTGTCCATATGGTTGTGTTTGTGT